>Ga0114968_10000415_pt1 | contig 31660 bp, 28 predicted proteins | sample M_130807_EF_Meta_FD_87020 | JGI IMG/M metagenome (GOLD analysis project Ga0114968, IMG submission 87020) | Freshwater microbial communities from Lake Montjoie, Canada to study carbon cycling - M_130807_EF_MetaG | ecosystem: Environmental > Aquatic > Freshwater > Lake | place: Lake Montjoie... | reverse complement strand
ATGATTTTGGCTAACAGCACCTGGGGGCAGTGGATGGCGAGTCTGGGCGTGCCCGCTATTTACCGCAGTCAAGCCAGTTTGGCGCCCGGCGTGAAAGTGCGCATGGGCACCAAGGCCTTGCCGCATGCAGGCATTGGCGTGCCCAGTTACGCTTGGAGCACATCCCCGCTTCGCCGCTACACCGATTTGGTCAACCAATGGCAAATCATTGCGTGTGCACGCCACGGCGCCACGGCGGCCCTGGCGGCTCCCTTCAAACCCAAAGATGCACAACTGTTTGCCATCATCAGTGGCTTTGATGCGGCCTACAGCGCTTACAACAGTTACCAGTCGGGTATGGAGCGGTTTTGGACTTTACAATATCTTTCCCAGCAAAACATCTCCGAACTGACCGCCACCTTGTTCAAGGAGGCCCCGGGCGGGCAATGGCTGGTCAGAGCAGATACCCTGCCACTGGTGTTGACGGTTCTGGGCGCACAAGGCATGGAGCGAGGCGCTAAAATCCTTGTTAAATTAGGTCATATTGATGCCATAAGCTTGGATGTGCATGGCACGGTTCTCGAACGACTCGACTCGCAACAGACTGTCGAATTGGCAGAAGAAAATGAGGATGACGATACCGCTGCTGGCCCTATAGCCATTGCCGTTGATGTGAATGAGTCACCGGTAGACAGCACATCCTGACTTGGATGATTTTTCGATCCATTCAATGCTGAGCATTTCTTTTTTTTCATCCTTTCATAGAAAAGCCCCTGAATGAAAGAATTTCACGCATGAAGGCCATTTTGTGCTGGTTGAAATTAGTCATTTTTGCGACTTTGGGACTGCAGATTTTCTTTATTGCCCAGATTGCTTTGATGCGGTTCATCGATCAGCCGTCAACATCTTTTGAACGCTCCCAAATCTGGCAAATCATACGAGCCCAGGGGGCATTAGCTTGGCGGCAAGAGTGGGTTGACGCTGGTCAAATTTCGGTCAACTTAAAACGAGCAGTCATGGCATCTGAAGACAGTGCCTTTTTGAAGCACAACGGCGTGTGGTGGGACTCCATCGAAAAGGCATGGGGTCGCAATGCCAAGGCCAAAGCCAAGCTTGAACAGCGGGCTGAAAAATCAGGCCCTCAAGCCGTACCCCCTCCGATCAAAATAGTTGGCGGCTCCACCATCACACAGCAACTGGCGAAAAACCTGCTTTTATCGGGTGAGCGCACCATGGTGCGCAAGGGGCAAGAATTCATTTTGACGATGGCTCTGGAGGCCTGTCTTTCTAAACAAAGAATCATGGAAATTTACCTGAACCACGTCGAATGGGGAGAAGGTGTTTTTGGCGCTGAGGCTGCTGCACACCATTATTTTAAAAAATCAGCGGCCAAGTTGTCGCCTTGGGAAGCCGCTCGTTTATCGGTGATGCTGCCTCGTCCCCGTTTCTTTGAAAAGCGTCCACAATCACCCTATTTATCCGATCGAGCCCAAACCATCGTCATCCGCATGAACGATGTGGTGGCGCCATGAAACCATGACACGCTGAACCATGAGAATTTTGGGAATTGACCCTGGATTGCAAACCACTGGCTTTGGCCTGATTGACGTCGAAGGCTCTCGATTGTCTTACGTGGCCAGTGGCGTGATCCAAACAACCAAAGAAGAAATGGGCAATTTACCTGCCCGACTGAAAGTCATTTATGACGGTGTGCGCGAAATTACGGCGCGTTACCAGCCGGATGTGGCCTCTGTAGAGATCGTATTCGTCAATGTCAATCCACAAGCCACTTTACTATTGGGTCAAGCACGTGGCTGTTGTGTCACCGCTTTGGTGTCTTGCGATTTGGCTGTTGCCGAATACACTGCTTTGCAGATGAAACAAGCAATTACAGGGCATGGAAGAGCGGCAAAATCTCAAATTCAGGAAATGGTGAAACGACTTTTGAGTTTGCCCGTGTTACCCCGGCAAGATGCTGCAGATGCATTGGGCTTGGCCATTACACATGCCCATGCCAGTCCGTCCATGAACAAGCTCGCTGCGGTCAACGCCCTGCATCGCAAGACCCATGGGATGTACCGCGGAGGTCGCAGTCATTGATTAGAAACCATGCGATCCCGCTGCGCCAGATCAGGGAACAAGCGCAACCAAGCGGCCGCAACCAGCACGGTGGCAACACCCCCAATGACCACCGATCCCACGGGCCCCCAGAGTGCAGCAGTAGCGCCCGATTCAAATTCGCCGAGTTGATTCGAGGCTCCTATGAAAATAGAGTTGACTGCTGACACTCGACCCCGCATGTCATCGGGAGTTTCAAGCTGCATCAAAGTCAACCGGGTCACTACACTGATGGTGTCTGCTGCGCCAGTGACTGCCAATGCAACCATAGAAAGGATCAAGTCCTGCGAAATACCAAACACCACATTGGCCAAACCGAACACCGCCACGGCCGCCAACATGCTGTGCCCCACTCTGCGCTGAAGTGGCCAGCGGGTGAGCACAATAGACATGATCAATGAGCCTACAGCGGGTGCAGCTCGCAGCAACCCCAAAGCTTCAGGACCTGCATGCAAAATATCTTTCGCAAAAATGGGCAACAAGGCCGTGGCTCCCCCTAACAACACTGCCACCAAGTCCAGGGTTATGGCCCCCATCAAGGGTTTGTGATTCCAGACAAAAACAGCACCGGCCAAAACAGTTCGCATATCGGCAGCACCTGAAGAAGCTTGGTGGTGGTAACGCACCCACAAGGCCAAGGCCATGGCCAACAAGAAGAGCGTGAGGCAAACGGCATACACCGTCGTCATATCATGTGCATACAACAGTCCACCCAAAGCAGGCCCCCCAATCACTGCGGTTTGAACACCCATGGAGCTCATCGCAATGGCCCTTGGCAGCAAGGGCGCTGGAACCAATTGGGGTGTCAAGGCTTGTTGGGTAGGCATCTGAAAAGCCCTGACCCCACCCAACACTATGGAGATGCCATAAATCAATACCGGGCTTGCAAAATGGCCCCAACTGGCAGCAATCAACAAGCCTGCAACAACAGCTTGAAGTCCCATGCAAAATGCATAAATTCGGGCCTTATGCCAGCGATCCACCCAATGGCCTGCAGGCAAGGTCATCAGCAAGGCAGGGACAAACTGAAACAAGCCCACCAAGCCCAAGCTCCAAGCACTGCTGGTCAATTCGTACATATGCCATGCCAAAGCGACCATTAACATTTGATGCGCCAAAATGCCTGACAGGCGAGAAAACCAAAAGCGGACAAACGCTTTGTGTGTCAGTAATTCTGAAAGATTATGAGGCGGCACAGATTACCAAGCGGGTTGAGCCCATGCAAAACCGGCGGGGGCCTTACTTTCATCGACAAAGCTGACAATTTCATAGGCTTGTGGTCGTGCCAACAGGGCTCGCAAGAGCTTGTTGTTCAAGGCGTGACCAGAACGAAAGGCCGAATAAGAAGCCAACATGGGTTTGCCCACAATGAACAAATCACCCATGGCATCCAGGATTTTATGTTTGACAAATTCATCGTCATAACGCAACCCATCGCTGTTGAGCACCTTGTAGTCGTCCATGACTATGGCGTTGTCCAAACCACCTCCCAAAGCCAGGCCATTTGAACGCATCATTTCGACATCTTTGGTGAAACCGAAGGTTCGGGCCCGTGCAATGTCGCGAGCGTAATTGTCTTTTCCCACATCAAAAACGACTTGCTGGCCAGTAGAGTCCACTGCAGGATGTTTGAAATCAATTTCAAAACTCAATCGGTAACCGTTGTATGGCGTCAATCGCGCCCACTTCAAGTTTTCCCCTGCACCCTCGGAAGTTTCAACCGTCTCCAAGATTCGAATGAATTGCTTAGGTGCATTTTGCAACTCAATCCCAGCACTTTGCAGCAGGTACACAAAAGAGGAAGCTGAACCATCCAGAATGGGCACCTCTTCGGCTGTGATATCCACATACAGGTTGTCAATGCCCAAACCTGCACAAGCAGACATGAGATGCTCAACCGTATGCACCTTGGCTTGACCACAAGAAAGTGTAGAAGCCAGTCGGGTATCGGTCACAGCTTCAGCTGACACGGTGATGTCTACGGGTTCAGGCAGGTCTACGCGCCGAAACACAATACCCGTATCCGGCCCCGCAGGCCGTAATGTCAACTCCACACGTTGACCGCTGTGCAAACCGACCCCCACAGCTTTGGTAAGCGTTTTAAGAGTTCGTTGTGCAAGCATGGGAAGATTTTAAATTGCATTGGGAAAGGGGGTTGAAACGCAGGGCATGCGTTTCAACCCCCTTTCATTGCAAAGCATTTGTCGTTCAGTCCGCTTGCTTGCGCAAGAAGGCGGGGATTTCAATGTCATCCATGCCCGCTGAAGACATACCATTGACCTTGTCAGCGGCCTGTGTACGGTTGGTTCGCCAAACACTCGGTGTGTTCAAACGACCATAGTCATTGCCCAAAGCAGAGCCGGGCAAGTTGCTGGTTGAAACTGCATCATGTCCACCCATTTGGAATGGCATGTTGTCTGTACCGGTTCGGACCATAGGCTGTTGTACCAAGGTCGGGCGACGAGCCGCACCCTGTCGAGATAAGCCGGTTGCCACAACTGTGACTCGAATTTCATCACCCAAAGCTTCGTCGTAGGCTGTGCCATAGATGACATGCGCGCTTTCAGAGGCATAAGCTCGAATGGTGTTCATCGCTTGCTTGGACTCGCTCAGTTTGAGCGATCCCTTGGCAGCGCTGATCAAGACCAAAACGCCTTTTGCACCTGACAGGTCAATGCCTTCCAGCAAGGGACAGGCTACCGCTTGTTCAGCTGCGATACGCGCACGGTCCGGACCACTTGCCGCCGCGGTACCCATCATGGCTTTTCCAGGCTCCCCCATGACTGTTCGTACATCTTCAAAGTCAACGTTCACATGTCCGGGCACGTTGATGATCTCCGCAATACCACCAACGGCATTTTTGAGCACATCGTTGGCATGCGCAAAAGCTTCATCCTGCGTCATGTCTTCACCGCCAGGTAATTCCAACAGCTTCTCATTCAGCACCACAATCAACGAATCCACATTCGCTTCGAGTTCGGTCATGCCGGCTTCGGCATTCGACATGCGACGGCCACCTTCGAATTCGAAAGGCTTGGTCACCACGCCTACTGTCAAGATACCCATTTCTTTGGCGATCCTGGCAATGACAGGGGCCGCGCCTGTTCCGGTGCCACCGCCCATGCCTGCCGTGATGAACAACATGTGTGCGCCATCTATGGCTGCACGAATATCCTCTTCTGCGGCCTCTGCAGCTTCACGGCCTTTTTCTGGCTTGCTACCCGCGCCCAAACCTGTATGGCCCAACTGAATGAAGCGATGCGCTGCGCTGCGTGTCAATGCCTGTGCATCGGTATTTGCACAGACAAACTCGACCCCTTGTACATTACGCTCGATCATGTGTTCGACGGCGTTTCCACCGCCGCCGCCCACACCAATTACTTTGATGAGTGTGCCTTGGTTGAACTCTTCGACTTGGATCATTTCAATCATGTTTAACTCCTAAATTACTGCAGTTGCCTGAAAAATTGCTTTTTGTTTTAACGAAAAATTGTTGTCAACATCGACATCGACAAAGCCACAATGGACTGCCTCGGGCTTGGTAGAAGTGGTGAAATCGCATCAGAAATTCCCCACGATAAAGTCTTTGAATCTGCCAAATGCATTGTTCATTGAACTTTTGCGCTCTTGAACCTTAAACCCCCGCAAGCGCGCCATCCGGGCTTCTTCAAGCAGTCCCATCACAGTCGCTGCACGAGCTTGACTGACCATGTCGGCCAAGGCCCCTCTGTACTTGGGCACGCCACGCCGAACGGGTTTCAAAAAGATATCTTCGCCCAACTCGAGCATGCCGGGCATCACAGCGCTACCGCCTGTAAGGACAATGCCAGAAGACAAAACTTCTTCGTAACCGGATTCCCGAATCACCTGATGAACAAGTGAAAATATTTCTTCTACGCGCGGCTCAATTACCCCAGCCAAAGCCTGTCGACTGAGCATGCGTGGGCCGCGGTCACCTAAGCCCGGCACTTCCACTTGCGCATCCGGATCTGCCAACAATTGTTTGGCGTACCCGCTTTCAACTTTGATGTCTTCAGCATCTTTGGTCGGAGTGCGCAGCGCCATAGCGATATCGCTGGTAATTAAGTCGCCTGCAATCGGAATCACCGCAGTATGACGAATTGCACCATTGGTGAATATGGCCACATCTGTCGTACCTGCACCAATGTCCACGCAAGCGACACCCAATTCACGCTCATCTTCTGTCAAGACCGCCAGGCTAGAAGAAAGCGGGTTGAGGAGCAACTGATCGACTTCCAGGCCGCATCGACGAACGCATTTAATGATGTTTTCGGCTGCACTTTGTGCACCAGTCACGATATGGACTTTGGCTTCGAGACGCATACCACTCATACCGATGGGTTCTTTGACGTCTTGACTGTCAATGACAAATTCCTGTGGGGCCACCAAGAGCAACCGTTGATCGGTTGAGATATTGATGGCTCGTGCAGTCTCCATCACACGCGCCACATCGGCCGCCGTGACTTCTTTGTCTTTCACCGCTACCATGCCACTGGAATTGAGCCCTCGAATATGCGCTCCTGTGATGCCCGTATTCACGCGCGTGATTTTGCAATCCGCCATGAATTCAGCTTCTTTCAAAGCCTGTTGAATGCTTTGAACCGTGGCATCGATATTGACCACTACACCTCTTTTAAGGCCGTTACCTGGCGCAATGCCCATGCCGGCAAGTTTCAGCTCGCCGGTAGGCATCACTTCAGCAACCACGACCATGACCTTGGATGTTCCAATGTCCAGTCCAACCACCAAATCTTTGTATTCTTTTGCCATAGTTCCAACCGTTCTTTTAAATCCTGATCACTCTGCTTTATGGTTTCTTTTTACCTTCATCCACCAACGTAGTAACACCCCGCAAGCGCAACGCATAGCCGTTGTTGTGCCTTAAATCTGCCGCAAGCAGAGATGTGTTCGTACGTTGATAACGCGAAGTCACTTGCGCTACTGTTTGTAAAAATGGTTTCAACCGCTGTCCAACTTCTTCTTGCGTTCCTCGACCCAACTCAATCGTTGCATCGCCATCGGTCTTGACCCTCCAGCTTCCGCGAGGCGTCAATTCCAGTTTGTCCACACCCATGGATACAGTATTGAAGATTGGAGATAAATATTGGTACATCTGCCACACCATGACTGACTGTCCGAGTGGGCCTGTCAATACGGGCAAACTGTCTGCATCAATGTCATCAACATTGGCCTCAAACACCTGACCATATTGGTTCACCATGCTGGTGTCATTGTTTTCCCCCCACAGTGCTACAGCTTGGTGCTCCTCTAATCGAACCCTCAAACGATTGGGAAACTCACGTCTGACAATCGCCTTGCGAACCCAAGGCAAACTTTCAAAAGCTTGTTGTGCATGTCCTAAGCTCAATGTGAAAAAATTGCCAGAAAGTTGAGGCGTGACATTCGCCCGCAAGGTCACATCGTTGTTGTGAGTCACATCCCCATAAACAGAAATCCCCTTGAGATCAAACACGGGATGACGTAAGACCCACCATACGCTGACCCCTGAACTTAAACACAACAGCACAGCCAACAACAGCCCAGAGGTGATGTTCATCAAGCGGATGTCCCAAGGCAGCGGTTCCAACTTGTTCATAAAGCTTGACCTCCTTGAACAGCGTGCTCCAGCGCAGCGCTATGCAGCAACTGGACACACAAATTTTCATAGGAGATTCCGGCAGCTTTCGCCGACATCGGTACCAAGGAATGACCGGTCATACCTGGGGATGTGTTGATTTCGAGCAAATAGGGCTGTCTTGTTACTGCATCGATCATGACGTCAATACGGCCCCATCCTTTGCATCCCAAAACCCTGTAGGCTTTGATTACCAAAGCCTGAATGGCTTCCTCCTCCCCTTCAGGCAAACCACAAGGGACTATGTACTGGGTGTCGTTGGAGAAATATTTGTTTTGATAATCGTAATTGCCTTGGGGGGCAACAATACGAATCACAGGCAAAGCCATTGCCTTGTCACCTTGCCCTAAAACGGGGCAAGTAACTTCATCACCGGATATGAATTGTTCACACAAAACATCTGCATCGCAGGAAGCTGCCTGCGCCAATGCGTGAGGCAACTCGTGTGCACTCTTGACTTTGAAAACCCCAATGGAGGAACCTTCACTGGCGGGTTTAACGATGAGGGGCAAGCCCAATTGAGAAATCAATTCGACCAGATCAAGTTCTTCAATCTGATCGCGCAGCACCAATTTGTATGCAGGCGAAGGAATGTCTTCAGCAATCCAGACGCGCTTGGTCATGGTCTTGTCGATCGCAATGCTAGACGCCATGACACCAGACCCTGTATAGGGAATCCCGAGTAATTCCAAGGCGCCTTGCACTGTACCGTCTTCACCAAATCGACCATGCAAAGCGATAAAACAGCGTGAAAATGCTTCTACTTTGAGTTCTGACAAATCGCGTTCAGAAGGGTCGAAGGCATGGGCATCCACACCTTGGCTGCGCAATGCACTGAGAACACCTTGCCCTGACATGAAAGACACCTCTCGCTCAGCAGAGCGTCCGCCCATCAACACGGCGACTTTTCCAAAATTGTGAGTTGTTGCATTCACCGAACACCCCCCAACTCAACAACTTGTGCGGGTACATTGCCGATTGAACCTGCACCCATGCACATCACAACATCCCCATCGCGAGCGTTGTCCATAATGGCTTGGGGCATCGCGACAATATTGTCGACAAACACAGGCTCAACTTTACCCGCTACGCGCAGAGCGCGTGCCAAAGATCGGCCATCTGCCGCAACAATAGGCGCCTCGCCTGCGGCATAGACTTCAGCCAAAAGTACGGCGTCTGCGCCTTGGCCAATGACTTTCACAAAATCTTCAAAGCAATCACGTGTTCGGCTGTAACGGTGGGGCTGGAATGCCAGCACAATTCTTTGACCAGGAAAAGCGCCTTTGGCGGCAGACAGTGTTGCCGCCATTTCCACTGGGTGATGGCCATAGTCATCGATCACTGTAAATTTGCCGCCCCCATGTGCGGCCGATACCGCCACTTGGCCATAGCTCTGGAAACGTCGTCCCACGCCTTTGAAGCCAGCCAATGCGCGCACCACCGCATCATCTGGCACATTCAACTCCACTGCCACCGCAATGGCTGACAGGGCATTCAAAACATTGTGAACACCTGGCAAATTCAGCATGATCTGCAGGTCTGGCAAAGTCACCCCATTGCGCCGTTGCACTGTAAAGTGCATTTGTCCATTTCGAGGGCGTACGTTAACGGCCCTAACTTGAGCGCCTTCTTCTAAGCCATATGTGGTCACGGGACGCGCCAATTGGGGCAAGATACTTTGGACGCCTGCATCATCCGAACACAAAATCGCTGTACCGTAAAAAGGCATGCGGTGCAAAAATTCGATGAATGCCGACTTCAAGCGTTCAAAATCATGACCATAGGTTTCCATATGGTCTGCATCGATGTTGGTGACCACGGCCATCACCGGCAACAAATTCAGAAATGAAGCATCAGACTCGTCAGCTTCGACCACGATGTAATCACCTTTACCCAGTTTGGCATTGGCACCCGCACTGTTCAAGCGGCCACCTATCACAAACGTTGGATCAAGTCCCGCTTCAGCCAATACACTGGAAACCAAACTCGTTGTCGTCGTTTTACCGTGCGTTCCCGCAATTGCAATACCTTGCTTCATGCGCATCAATTCAGCCAACATCACAGCACGAGGGACGACGGGAATATGCAGCTGCCTGGCCACCATGACTTCGGGGTTGTCTGCTTTTACAGCGGTAGACGTCACAACTGCATCAGCGCCTTGCACGTTTTGCACTTGATGTCCAACATAGGTCAAAATGCCAAGATCGGCCAACCGCCGTAAGGTGGCACTGTCCGATAGATCTGAACCCGAAATGGTGTAACCCAAATTCAGCAATACTTCAGCAATTCCACTCATACCTGAGCCACCGATACCGATGAAATGGATGTGCTTGATGGCGTGCTTCATTTGACCAATTCCTCGCATGCCGAAACCACTTCATAGGTGGCATTTATTTTTTTGTGTGACCATGCCGCTTCTGCTTTGGACAGCAATTCAGTTCGATTCAAGCTTAGAAATTGGGTGACCAGCGACTCAGGACTTAATTCACTCTGCTGAACCAACCAACCGCCGCCCTGCGAAACCAAAAATTGGGCATTCGTTGTTTGATGGTCATCGACTGCAAATGGGAACGGCACGTATAAGGCAGCCGCACCCACAGCGGCAATTTCTGTCACTGTACTGGCACCAGCACGGCAAATGATCAAATCAGCTTTCGCAAACGCTGCAGCAGTGTCTTCTATGAAAGGGGTTAATTCAGCTCGCACCCCATGCGCGTGGTAATTCGCGCGAAGGGCATCGATTTGTTTCGCGCCGCTTTGGTGGGTTATTTTCGGCCGATCTTCCTCTTTAATCAAAGCAATCGCTCTGGGTACCAAATCGTTCAATGCTTTGGCCCCAAGACTTCCGCCCACCACCAGGACATGGAGGGGCCCACTTCGGTGTGCAAAGCGCTGTGAAGGCGCATCTTGCTCAGTGAATGCTGAACGCAGCGGGTTGCCCACCCATTGCGCATCTTTGAGCACGTCAGGGAATGCCGTGAAAACCCGATCAGCGATATTGCACAAAATACGATTGGCCAATCCAGCAACAGAATTTTGTTCATGCAAGACCAAGGGCGTTCCTCTTAAAACTCCCATCATTCCGCCCGGAAATGAGACATACCCCCCCATACCGACTAACACGTCGGGTTTCACGCGGCGCATCACAGACATACTTTGCACAAAGGCTTTACACAAATGCCATGGCAGCTTGGCCAATGCTGTCAAACCTTTGCCTCTGACGCCACCAAATTCAATGGTCTCCAATGCAAAGCCTCGTCTAGGCACCAATTCACTTTCCATGCTGCCTGGCGTACCCAGCCAATGGACTCGCCAACCTTTGCCGCGCAAAGCTTCTGCCACAGCCAGTCCAGGAAAAATATGCCCTCCCGTTCCTCCAGCCATAATCAATGCGCACCGCTTCATTCACGGCCTCCGCGCATCATTTTTTTGTTTTCGACATCAATGCGCAGCACGATGGCTATCGCCACCATATTGAGCAATATGGCCGAACCTCCATAGCTCATTAAAGGCAATGTCAGTCCTTTGGTAGGCAAAGCCCCCAGGTTCACCCCCATGTTGATGAAAGACTGAAATCCGATCCAAATCCCTACACCTTGTGCCACCAATCCTGCGAAGACACGGTCCAATTGAATGGCTTGTCTTCCAATCACCATGATGCGGCGGGTCAGCCAAAAAAACATTGAGATCACAAAAATCACGCCAACTAACCCAAACTCTTCTCCGATCACAGCCAGCAAAAAGTCTGTATGGGCTTCGGGTAACCAGTGCAATTTTTCAACACTACCGCCGAGACCCACTCCAAAGATTTCACCTCGACCAATCGCTATCAAAGAGTGAGAAAGTTGGTAGCCTTTGCCCAATGCATGCTTTTGATCCCAGGGATCGAGATAAGCAAAAATTCGTTCACGCCTCCATTCAGAGGTCATGATGATCATGGCAAAAATAAAGACCAGCACACCTAGAATCAAAAAGAACATTCGCGCATTGACACCGCCTAGAAACAAAATTCCCATTGCAATGATGGCAATAACTAAAAATGCACCCATGTCAGGTTCTGCCAGCAACAAAATGCCAGCCAAAGCCACAGCCGTTCCTATAGGTAAAACAGCGCGGAAAAAACGCTCTTTCACATCCATCTTTCGAACCATGTAATCAGCGGCATAAATGATCACAGCCAACTTGGCAAACTCAGAAGGTTGGAAATTCATGACCCCTAAAGATATCCATCTCCGTGCACCATTGACCCCTTTTCCGATATGTGGGATCAGTACCGCGAGCAACAAGACCAGGGAAATGACAAACAAGGGGCGCGCGAATTTCTCCCAAGATTCAAGAGGAACTTGAAACGCCAACAGCGCTACAGCGAAACCAATCAGTAATGAAATGATGTGTCGGAACACAAAATGTGTTTGCGCATAGCGTGCAAATTTGGGACTGTCAGGTAGGGCAATTGAAGCCGAATACACCATGACCATGCCCCACATCAACAATGCAACCACCACCCAAACCAACACCTGATCGATACCTTGCAATTTGGCAGAAGTACTGGACGCTCTGGCATAGTCATAACTACCCAAATTGACAGGCAATACACCTTCACCTTGGGGCTTCATACCCATCAAACCGCCTGAGAGTAAAAACAAAATTCCTCTCAATCGTTGGTTAATACGATCTGGCATAGATTGATGGAGTTCGCTCACGCGCTAATCTCCATGACGACACCTGATATTTCAGCCAATTCAGACACCGCTAAGCCATACACCTCGGCTCGGTGGACATAACTTCTGAACATATCAAAACTTGCACACGCAGGCGATAACAAAACAGCATCACCGGCTTGCGCCAGATGGCTGGCTTTAGAAACTGCGTCCTGCATATCTTGAGCGTGTATCAAGGGCACACCCGTATCCGCTAATTGACCAGAAATAGAAGGGCCATCTTGTCCTATCAACACCACCGCGCGTGCGAAACGAGTCACCGGATCTACCAAAGGTGAAAAATCTTGACCTTTGCCTTGTCCACCCAAAATGACCACCACACGCCTGTCAACGCCCAAGCCTTGTAATGCTGCGACCGTGGCGCCTACATTCGTGCCTTTGCTGTCATCAAAATATTCAACGCCATTGAGAATTCCAATGGACGCCACCCGATGGGGTTCACCTCTGTATTCGCGTACCCCATACAACATGGGGGCCATGCTGCAGCCCGCACTGCTGGCCAACGCCAGTGCAGACAAGGCATTCACTGCATTGTGTCGCCCCCGTATGCGCAATGCATCTGCTGGGATCAATCGCTGGATATGAAGCTCTTCAACTTCATCCTTTCGACGTTTGCGGGTCTCATCAGCTTCCATGGCTCGGACCAACCAAGTCATGCCATTCAGAACTTCGATGCCAAAATCTCCTGGACGCTGAGGCATCCCACCACCGAAAGTCACGTGCTTGCGCGTTATCGGCTTTTGCAATTTAACCCCAATCGGCTCCGGCAACATCGCCATCACAGCGGCATCATCTCGATTCAATAGCATCAAAGTACTTGGGCCAAAAATAGAGGCTTTGGCCGAGGCATAGGCCGCCATGCTGCCATGCCAGTCCAGATGATCTTGACTGACATTGAGTACCGTCGCTGCAGTTGGCTCAAAGGACCCGCCCAACACGAGTTGGAAACTGGACAATTCAAGAACCCAGACTTCTGGCAAATGACTGTCTAATGCGGCGCTCAGGGTGTCGAGTAACGAGGGGCCAATGTTCCCGGCCACTTGGACTTTTTTCCCAGCCCGCTCCACCAACTTGCCAGTCAATGATGTGACTGTAGTTTTGCCATTGGTCCCCGTAATGGCCAAGACTTGAGGTGTGTAAGCGTGTTGAGTTTGGAGATCCTTTAAAGCTTGTGCAAACAAGCTCAACTCACCACCCACAAGCAATCCTTTGGCCTTCGCAGCGTCTAAAACCGGCGCAGAGGTATCAGGGTCCAAACCAGGGCTGACAAAAACGGATCCGATCGGAGTGCCTTCAAGCAATTGGGCTGTGAAGGCACCAGCCAGGAATTGCACGTCAGGCAATTCATTTTGAAGTGATTGCAAATATGGCGGCTCTTCACGCGTATCCGCCACCACCACTTGCGCGCCAAACCGAACACACCAACGGGCCATGGCCATACCTGAGATGCCAAGCCCCAGTATGAGGATGTGTTGACCTTGAAGTTGCTGCATGACTTATCTCAGCTTCAAAGTAGACAAACCGACCAAGCACAACAACATGGTAATGATCCAAAAGCGAACCACAACCTGGGTTTCCTTCCACCCACTTTTTTCAAAATGATGGTGCAATGGTGCCATTTTCAAAATACGGCGGCCTTCCCCATATTTTTTCTTTGTGTACTTGAAATACATCACTTGCAGCATCACCGAAAGGGCTTCCGCCACAAAAATACCACCCATGATGGCGAGCACAATTTCTTGGCGGACAATGACAGCAATCGTTCCCAATGCTGCCCCCAAAGCCAATGCCCCGACATCCCCCATGAACACTTGCGCTGGATGGGTGTTGAACCACAAAAATGCCAGTCCAGCACCAGCCATGGCAGCACAAAAAATCATCAACTCACCTGATCCAGGAATATAAGGAAAGATCAGGTATTTGGAATACACGGAACTACCTGTCACGTAAGCAAATACGCCCAACGCAGAGCCCACCATCACAACCGGCATGATCGCCAAGCCATCCAAACCATCTGTCAGATTGACCGCATTGCTGGCACCCACGATCACCAGATAGGTCATGATGACAAATCCCAAAATGCCCAAGGGGTAACTGACTTCTTTGAAAAAAGGCAAAAACAAGCCTGCTTTGGGTGGCAAGCTGACATCGAAGCCAGAGATGATCCAGCGGAAAAACAAATCCAGCACCCGCATATTGGAATTTTCTGAAATGCTGAAGACCAAATAAAGCGCAGCCAATAATCCAATGACCGATTGCCAGAAAAATTTTTCTCTCGACCGCATGCCCTCGGGATCTTTGTTGACCACTTTGCGCCAATCATCCACCCAACCGATCGCGCCAAAGCCCAAAGTCACAATCAAAACGATCCATACAAATCGGTTCGATAAATCAAACCATAGCAAAGTGGAAATCGCTATACACAACAAGATCAATACGCCACCCATGGTGGGTGTGCCGTTCTTGGCCAAATGGGATTGCATACCATTCCCACGTACAGGTTGACCTATTTTGAGCGCAGTCAAACGACGAATCACCCAAGGTCCTGCAGTCAACCCCATCAACAAAGAAGTCATCGCGGCCATCACAGCCCGGAAGGTGATGTATTGGAAAACGCGCAAAAATCCCCATTCTGAGGACAATGTCTGCAACCACTGGGCCAGGCTAAGCAGCATGCTTGTATTCCTTCACCGGTGTCAAATGTGCATTCAGTGCTTCCAGTACCCTTTCCATCTTCATGAAACGTGAACCCTTGATCAAAATACTGTTGAAATGAGGCAGCATCTGAATCAAGTTCGCTTGCAATTGAGCCATATCCTCAAAATGCCGGCCTCCACTGAACGTTTTGATGGTGTTGTGACTCACGGCGCCCAAGGTGAAAACTTGTGTCAGTCCCTTAGTTAGTGCGTATGTACCTACTTCGGCATGGAATTGAGGGCCTTGATCACCGACCTCTCCCATATCACCCAACACAAGCAACTGAGGCCCGGGCAATTCACACAGCACATCGATGGCCGCACAGACAGAATCCGGGTTCGCGTTGTAGCTGTCATCAATGACTGTGATGTCATGCGAGGCATCTCTCAAGGTCATCGAACAAGAGCGCCCTTTGACAGGCTCAAAAGCATGCAGGCCTTGGGCAACTTTTTGGATGGAAACACCCATACTCAGGGCGCAAGCCGCTGCAGCCAACGCATTTTTGACGTTATGCCTACCTGCCACTCGGACACGGCACGGGCAATGTTCTGACTTGCTTATTAATTCAAAGTTCCAAGCACCCTCTGCCCATACGGGCTCGCTTGAATGCACATCCCCTGATTTCAACCCGAATGTCACAACCATGCGACTTGCGGCCATACGCTGCCACATGGGGGTGTATGCGTCATCAATCGGAAAAACAGCAATTCCATTGGAATTCAAAACATCTATGACAGCACCGTTTTCGCGTGCAACTGCTTCAACCGTCCCCATAAACTCTTGATGCTCGCGCTGTGCATTGTTAACGAGCGCCAAGGTGGGGCGTGTCATGTGCGCCAAATTGGAAATTTCACCCGGATGATTCATACCCAGCTCCACCGCGGCCATAGCGTGATGTGCGCGTAAGCGAAGCAAAGTCAAGGGAACACCAATGTCATTGTTCAAATTTCCTTGTGTAGCCAAGCTGGCATTGGGTTGAGCCAACTGCAAAATAGTGGCCAGCATCTGCGTCACGGTAGTCTTGCCATTGCTGCCCGTGACAGCGATCAATTGCAAATCGAATTGGGCTCGCCATCCAGCAGCCAACTGACCCAACGCCAAACGTGTATCCGTCACAACAACTGCTGCCAGCCCTGCCGCTTGCGCATTTCCTAAACCCGTGGCATCGCACAGAACAGCCACTGCCCCCATGACTTTGGCTTGCGCAATGAATTGCCCTCCATCGAATCGTTCACCTCTCAATGCCACAAATAAATCACCAGGCTCCAAGGTACGCGTATCGGAGTGCACGCGCTCCACTTGAACTGTGGGATCACCATGCACAACAGCCCCATTCACCCAGGGCAATATGCGTTGCAATGAAAGGTGCATGCCGCCAGTCATGAGGCATCTCCTTCGTTGCGTAATGCCAACTTTTTTAACACACGCTGTGCATGTTCAATATCTGAAAATGGATGGCGAACGCCCGCAATATCTTGGTAATTTTCATGCCCTTTTCCAGCAATCAGAACCACATCCGAAGGTTTTGCTTCACACAGAATTTTTTCAATGGCCAACGCCCGATCTAAGATCACACGCGCATCCAACGGCTTGCGCATACCCAATGACATTTGCTCCAAAATATGAACCGGGTCCTCTGTGCGGGGGTTATCGCTTGTGAGCACCACCTGATCAGCAACCTGCTCTGCTGCCCGCGTCATCAGTGGGCGTTTAGATGGATCTCTGTCTCCACCGCAACCCATCACGCACCACAATTTTCCTTCGCGCGCTGCAGCCACATTTTTAAGCGCCTGCAAAGCTTTTGCCACAGCATCAGGCGTGTGTGCATAGTCCACCACGGCGAGGGGCAAATGACTTGACTGTGAGAAGATCAGTTGCATGCGTCCTGGCACAGGGGACAATTGAGCACAAGCTTGGACGGCCGCGTGGAGCGGGTAACCCAAAGCACGCAGCACACCGATCACCCCCAGCAGGTTATCGATGTTGAAGTCGCCAATCAAAGAGGTTTGCAAAGATGCAACCTGACCTGCCTCTAAGATGTCCAACACCAATCCAGATTGCACGCTCTTGACTTGACGCGCTTGCAAACGTCCATGACCACCCACGCGTGAACAGGTCCAGATATCCAACCCCTTCCCCTGCAAAGAGGCAGCTAACTCAGCGCCAAATGGGTCCGCAATGTTGATGACGCACGACTTCAAACCTGACCAAGCAAACAAACGTGCTTTGGCCCGTCCATAGGCGGTCATCTCGCCGTGGTAATCGAGGTGGTCTTGCGTCAAATTAGTGAACACAGCCACATGTACTTTCGCGCCATCCATGCGGTGCTCTTGAATCCCTATAGAGGATGCCTCCATGGCGACATAGGTCATTTTTTGATCTGCAAATCCGCGCAACTGACTTTGCAGCAACACAGCATCTGGGGTGGTCATGCCCGTTGATGTCAGTGTTGACATGACGCCCGTACCCAAAGTGCCGATCACGCCACAGTCATCAACGCCTTTTAATTGATTCAAGGCTTGCGCCAACCACCAGGTGGTTGAAGTTTTTCCATTGGTTCCAGTCACGGCCAGCAAGGTCAATTCCTCGCTGGGAGACTCATAAAATTCGTTGGCAATCCAACCGGCATTGGCTTTGAGGCCTTCAAAACAGGCGATTTCAGGGGAGTCGCCCATTTCTAAAGCATCCAAGCCTTGTTTCTCAACCATGCATGCGGCGGCGCCTTGCGCACGTGCCAATGACACAAACAAACGACCATCTGCTGCAGCGCCAGGCCAGGCCAGAAAGCCATCACCCACCTTGACGTTACGACTGTCTGTTTGCAGTTGTCCGGTCACACGCTCACGTAACCAACGTGCAGCCTCTAGAGGGGTATGCAGTTCCAACATCAGAACGACTCCTCTACGGCTTGAACCGAAGTTTGTGGCTTTACAGACATGTCAGGCTGAACACCCATCAAGCGCAAGGTTTGCTGCACCGTTTCGCTGAACACTGGGGCCGCCACATCACCACCAAAGTACCGTCCATTGCTAGGCTCATCGATCATGACGGCAACAACGATTCGGGGACGATCAATGGGTGCCAGTCCCACGAAAAAGCCGCGGTATTTTTTACCTGAATAACCTTTTCCCTCCTGTTTGTGCGCTGTTCCGGTTTTGCCCCCGACCGAATACCCCACAGTTTGAGCCTTAGGCGCTGTTCCGCCGGGCCCGGCTGCCAAGTTCAGCATTTTGCGAACAGCCAAGGCGTGCTCTTCGCTTATCACTCGCACTCCCGCTGTCGAAATGGGGTTTTCGATCTTCATCAGGCTGGCTGGAATCACCTCTCCATCATGTGAGAAGACGGTATAAGCGCGTGCCAATTGAAACAAGCTGGTGGACAATCCATATCCATAACTCATCGTGGCTTGCTCAATGGGTCGCCATGTTTTATAGGGACGCAGTCTGCCGCTGACCACCCCAGGAAATGGAACTTGGGGTTTTTGTCCAAAACCCACTTGGGTGTAAATCTCCCACATGTCTTTGGGCTGCATTTGCATCGCAATTTTTACCGTGCCAATGTTGCTAGATTTTTGGATCACCTCATTCACTGTCAACGTCCCATGGGGATGTGAGTCAGAAATAGTCGAACCTGAAATGGTCAAGCGGCCAGGCGCCGTATCGATCCGCGATTCTGGTTTGACGACGCCCTTTTCTAGCGCCAGTGAAATCACCAGCGGCTTCATGGTCGAGCCTGGCTCAAAGGTATCCGTTAATGCACGGTTACGCAGTTGTTCTCCACTCAAATTGACACGTTTGTCTGGTGAATAGCTCGGGTAATTGGCCAATGCCAGAACCTCTCCCGACTGTGCATCGAGAACCACCACGCTGCCCGCCTTGGCCTTGTGCTCCAACACAGCATCGCGCAATTTTTGATAAGCAAAAAACTGCACTTTGTTGTCAATACTCAACTGCAGGTCTTCACCATCCACTGGCAAAACGGCTTCACCTATGTCTTCAACCACTCGGCCCAATCGATCTTTGATAACACGGCGTGATCCGGAGCGCCCAGCCAGTTGCTTTTGGAACACCAGTTCCATACCCTCTTGGCCCACATCTTCCACATTGGTGAACCCCACCACGTGGGCGGCGGCCTCGCCTTCAGGATACAAGCGCTTGTACTCCTTAATGCTGTAGACGCCTTTGATGTCCAAAGCCAAAATTTCTTTCACCACGGGCTCGTCCAGTTGCCGCTTCAGCCAGACAAATGTCTTATCTTCATTGGCTAACTTTTTCTCTAAATCTGCGGGCATCATTTCCAGAAGACGGGCCAATTGGCGTAATTTTTCAGGATCGCGCTCCATGTCCTCTGGATTGGCCCAAATGCTGGGTGCAGGCACACTGGTGGCCAATAACAATCCATTGCGGTCCAAAATTCGACCTCGATTGGCCGGCAATTCCAAGGTTCGAGCAAAACGAACTTCACCTTGCCTCTTGAAAAAAGCGTTGTCAATCACTTGGACATAGGCTGCGCGGACGGCCAAGCCCGCAAAGGAAACCGCAATCGTCGCCACAATCAGTTTGCTACGCCAGACCGGCGTTTTACTGGTCAGCAACGGACTGGAGCTGAGCTGAACGCTTCGACTGCTCACTGCGGGACCTCCCGCGCAGGTCCTGGCCCTGTCACATATTGCGTGATGCCAGGGGCTGGGTTGCGCATCTGCAATTGATCACGCGCCAACCTCGCAACCCGCAAAGGAGTAGCTTGCGCACGTCGCTCAACCGTCAAACGCTCCAAAGACATTTCGAGTTGTGCAGCTTCTTTAAGTGTTTTTTCATGCTCTACAAACAACCGTCGCATTTCATACTGGTTGTGTACCAAGAACATCGCACTCACCACCACGGCGACCAACAAAACCAAATTCAAGCGGATCATGCCACCACCTCCGTTCGCTCGGCCACACGCATGATGGCACTGCGTGAACGAGGATTGCCGCTCACCTCTGCAGTCGAAGGACGCACGCGTTTAATGGCTTGGAGCTTCATGGGTAAAGCCGCCGCGAAAGGCATGCGACGGTCGTACAACTCTTTGGAGTGTTTGACAATGAACTGTTTGACAATGCGGTCTTCCAATGAATGGAAACTGATCACCACCAAACGCCCGCCCGGCTTGAGAACTTGCAAGCTCGCCTCTAGCGCTTGTTCAAGCTCTGCAAGCTCGGCGTTGATGAAAATTCGAAGGGCCTGAAATGTCCGTGTTGCTGGGTTCTGGCCCTGCTCGCGGGTTTTGACCGTACCTGCCACGAGCACGGCCAAATCGGTGGTGGTTGAAATGGGGCCTCGTTCTTGTCGGCGAGCCACAATCGCCTTTGCAATCGGAAAAGCGAACCGTTCTTCGCCATAGTCACGTATCACCTCCGAGATCTGATCCACACTTGCCAAAGCAAGCCACTCGGCCACACTTTGACCACGCGTCGTGTCCATCCGCATATCTAAGGGACCGTCAAAACGAAAAGAAAAACCCCTCGCGGGGCTGTCAATTTGCGGTGAGCTCACACCCAGGTCCATCAAAACCCCTGCGATGCTGGCTTTGGGCAACTCCCCCAGTTGGGCAAATCCCTCATGCCGTATTGAAAACCGCATGTCATCAATGTTTTTCGCATCGGCTACGGCCTCAACATCCTTGTCGAAAGCAATCAAACGCCCTTGTGCAGACAGCTTGGAAAGCACCAAACGAGAATGCCCTCCACGACCATAAGTCGCATCCACATAAGTACCAGCCTCTGCCCAAGGGCCGCCGAGCAAAGCCTCAACGGCCTCGCTCAACATGACAGTAGTGTGGTTCAAGGAGGTGATGGCCATTGAACTCAGAATGAGAAGTCTTTAAAGACGTCGGGCATTTCACCCTGCATGGCTTGAGACTCGTGCGCGTCGTAAGTTGCTTTGTCCCACAACTCGAAATGATTGCCCATGCCCAACAGCATGGTGTCCTTAGCGATGCCTGCTGCTTGACGCAACTCGGGCGAGATCAGGAAACGGCCTGTGCCGTCCATTTCCACATCCATGGCATTGCCCAAAAAAATACGCTTCCACCACTGCGCAGACATCGGTAACTGCGCTATACGTTCGCGGAATTTTTCCCATTCCGGCCGAGGAAATAACATCAAGCAGCCGTGGGGATGTTTGGTGATGGTCAGCTGCCCAGATGCCGTTGCGCTAATGACGTCACGATGACGGGTCGGCACAGAAAGCCGCCCCTTGGCATCCAGACTCAACGATGAAGCACCTTGAAACACGCAGCATTCCTTTGACATGAACATTCAATGCAATACATGGGCACTTTTTCCCACTTAATTGCACTTTTTTGCACTGTATCAGGAATTACGCACTTCAGAAAGGGTAAATGAACATTTTTTTCAATGAAATCAAAGGGTTAGAAGTTATTTGAAATATTAATTTTGAGAAAAAATCGTTCTAAATTAGGGACTTAGAGGATTGAATGAAAGTAAGATGTGAAGGAATTTGAAACTAAACGCGATCAGCAAAAATAATAAATTCAAAATTTCACGGGTCTCTAGCAAAAGAAAAGGCTCCTGAACGGAGCCTTTTCATAAAGTTGAGGACTGCATTTAACCGTGCCGGTCAATCTCCAAACATTTTTTGCTTGAGTTCTCGACGCTGCTGCGCCTCCAGAGACAATGTCGCTGTCGGACGAGCCAACAAACGTCCTACGCCAATGGGTTCGCCTGTTTCATCGCAGTAACCGTAGTCACCCGCATCAATGCGGATGATGGACTGTTCAATTTTCTTAAGCAACTTGCGCTCGCGGTCCCGTGTGCGCAACTCCAGGGCATGCTCTTCTTCAATCGTGGCACGGTCAGCTGGGTCGGGTACGACGACCGTATCTTCTCGCAGGTTTTCAGTGGTTTGGCCGGCGCTGGCCAAAATTTCGTTTTTCAGAATCACCAGTTTCCGTCGAAAGTACGCCATCTGAGCGTCGTTCATGTAAAAGTCGTCAGACATGGCCAAGATTTCAGGGTCGGACAGCTCTTCTACCTTTTTGGTTTTCCAATTGTTGGCCAACTTGGCGTCTTTTTTAATGGATGCGGTAAATACTGGAGTCATCACTTGAGTGGGCGTATTGTGAAGATAACTGGCCTTGGCCGCCGTGGAAGCGACGGACTGGGCCATGGACGGTACAGTAATTTGGGCCAAACGGGCAGAAGGGCGTGTTGCCCGAGCAGGCACATCACCAGCGACCACAGGAACAGGCTCAGCAAGCGTGACCACTGCGACAGGAACTGCCACTTTGGTTGCCGCTGGTTTGACGGAAGACTTCACCTTGTCAGGCGGCGTTGCAATGAGGGCTTTTGCAGTAGCTTTGGATGGCTTCAAAACTTCCTTTGTTACGGGTAATGGCGGCGTTTTGACTGCGGGTTTTACAGCAGTTTTGACTGAGGCTTTCTTTTTAGAAGCGCTGACAGCTTCGGGCGCTGCGCGCTTGACTGCAAGCTTATTTTTATTGGCTGCCATTGGCAACGTCTTCGGCTTGGCTTGGGTCTTTGCTGGTGTTTTAGTTGGCGCTTTGATCGTCGCTTTCGCAGGCAACTTCTGATTCACCTTTAAAGCGGGCTTTATCTTCGCTTTAGCCACCGACTTGACTGGGGATTTGGCGACCATTTTGGCTTTACCTGCAGGCTTGGCCTTGGCCACAGCGGGCAAAGGTTTGGCTTTCACAGGACTTGGCTTGGCCTTGGGTGGCAGTTCAAGCTTCTTTGCAGATTTGGCTGCAGCTTTGGCGTGGGTCGCGACCTTCACCGCAACTTTAGGCGCGGCCTTGGCGGCAGCACCCTTTACAGATGACTTACTGGATGTCTTCACGTCTTGTCTCCTAGCCGTGCAGCTTACTCGCACACCGTGCGCCAGCCCATCGCATAGAACGCTTAGCGCTCATTTGCATCAAAACCCATGGATTCGATTTCCTGGGGCGGATAAGGGTGCCCAAATAAGGCACCCTGTCAGGCCGGCGATTGTAGCGACAGGACAAGTCAAAATCTGGATCAGTCGATATTAAATACTCATTTGAGCTAAAAGGGATTCCGAAAGCCGGTGATTGATGCTCATTCGACCAAGCATTGCTCTAGCCCTTGCAACAAAATAGCTTGAGGCAAATCAATGCCAATGAATACCATTTTACTCATTTTTGACTCCCCATCAGCCCATATCGGGCCCAAATCACTGCCCATCAGTTGGTGCACGCCCTGAAAAATAACCTTGCGATCGGTGCCTTTCATGTTCAAAACACCCTTGTATCGCAGCATACGTGGACCGTAAATATTGACGATGGCACCCAGAAAGTCTTCCAATTTCGCTGGATCAAAAGCCTTTTCAGATCGAAACACGAAACTCTTGACATCGTCATCATGGTGATGGTGATGTCCTTGCTCGGCTTGATGCGAAGGGTGGTCGCAATGTTCAGCGTGATCGTGATGATCATGTCCATGGTCGTGATGATCATGGGCATCTTCTTTGAGGAAATCCGGGTCAATATCGAGTTTGGCGTTCAAATTGAACCCACGCAAATCAAACACTTCGGCCAGCGTCACCTCGCCAAAGTGCACCGCTTTTTGCGGCGCACGCGGGTTCATGTGCTTGAGGCGGTGCTGTAAAGCATCCAGTTCTTGCGCTGACACCAAATCGGCCTTGCTGATAAAAATTTGATCGGCAAATCCCACCTGGCGACGAGCCTCCTGACGATCATTGAGCTGGGTGGGCGCATGCTTGGCGTCCACCAAAGTCAAAATCGAATCCAGTAAAAACGTTTCGGCAATTTCATCGTCCATGAAAAACGTTTGCGCCACAGGCCCCGGGTCGGCCAAACCGGTGGTTTCAATGACCACACGCTCAAAATCCAACAAGCCTTTGCGACGCTTGGCGCCCAGCAATTGAAGTGTGATGCGCAAGTCTTCACGAATGGTGCAGCAAATGCAGCCATTGCTCATTTGAATGATTTGTTCCGTGGTATCAGAGACCAAAATATCGTTATCGATGTTTTCTTCGCCGAACTCGTTTTCGATCACTGCTATTTTTTGGCCGTGGCCTTCAGTGAGAACGCGCTTGAGCAAGGTGGTTTTACCGGATCCAAGAAAGCCGGTCAGGATGGTCACAGGAATAAGAGCCATGGTGAATTTCTTTTGTGTCAGTACTGAGCAGATGCGAAGTGTATCGGTGATTTCAAAGCTTCTTTACGACCACAAGGCCTTTGAGGTATTCACCTTCAGGAAACAAGACCGTCATGGGGTGGTCGGGTGCGCCTTGCAAACGCTCGCTGATAAATCCGTCCACGCCCGCATCCATGCCTGCTGAAGCCACGATTTTGTGAAACAAATCAGCACTGATGCCACCCGAACATGAATAGGTGAACAGTTCCCCACCTGGCACCAACAGCTTGAAGGCCAAGCGATTGATGTCTTTGTAGGCGCGCGCTGCACGGTCAGCGTGCGCGGCCGTTGGCGCAAATTTGGGAGGATCGAGCACAATGGCATCGAACGCTTCTCCGCGGTCAATGAAGGCGCGCAAAGAAGCGTTGACATCGGCATCCATGAAAGTGGTGCGCGAAAGGTCAAAACCATTGAGCACGACGTTGGCCTGCGCCCGCTCTAAAGCCGGAGCGGAAGAATCGATGGAGGTGACGTGCCCAGCACCACCAGCCAAAGCCGCCACGGTGAACCCGCCGGTGTAACAAAAGCAATTGAGCACCTTTTGATAGCGACGATGCCGTGTATGCGCAGCAAACCGCTGCCGGCTGTCGCGTTGATCGAGGTAAAACCCGGTTTTGTGACCCTCCGCGATATGGAGTGACATCTGCCAATCGTGCTCGCGAATTTGCAGCTCCACCGGCCCCTCACCCCGCAACCAGCCCGTCACCTCGGGCAAGCCTTCCAAAGAACGAACACTGGCATCTGAACGTTCATACAGTCGCGTCAAGCCCGTCGCGCGCAACAAAGTATCGGCAATGTCTTGTTTGAACCGCTCGGTCCCGCAGGAGGTGAACTGCGCCACCAAGGTATCGGCATAGCGGTCTACGATCAGGCCTGGGAGCCCATCTGACTCACCGTGGACCAAACGCATGCCATCGCTTTGGATATCAAACAATTGACGGGCGTCTATGGACTTTTGAATCAAGCTTGCAATGAAGGCGGCATCAATGCGTTGACCTTCTTCAAAGCTCCACACCCGCGCCTTGATACGTGAAACTGGACTGAAAGCCGCCCACGCCAGAAACTGACCACTGTGCGACTCCACACGCACGGTTTCTCCAGGGTCTGCAGCCCCTTTGGCAATGGCAGACTCGAACACCCAGGGGTGGCGGCGCTGCAAAGACCTCTCTTTGCCTTCTTTAAGACGGATGCTTTTCATGGCCTTATTGTCGGGCCGAAAGAAAATACACTCGAAGGGACGCGGTTATGTCGGCCCGCCGCCAGAATTGTTGCCCGAACCGTTTCTTTTGGCGCGAGGATGGGCAGCGTCATAAGCCTGGGCAAGGTGTTGAAAATCGAGCCGGGTATAGACCTGCGTGGTGGTGATATTGGCATGACCCAAAAGCTCTTGTACCGCCCTCAGGTCACTGCTGGACTGCAGCAGATGGCTGGCAAAGGAATGCCGCAGCATGTGGGGATGCACCGGTGTCGCCAGACCGGCCAATTGACTTCGTCGCTTGAGTCGCTGCCACACCGATTGCGCTGTCAACCGTGTGGCATGTTGGCCTGGAAACAAGGCCAATGCCTGGGCTGAAACACCGGGCGAGGCCTGCGACAAAACGCCTGCGACTTGCGTGCGCACCTTTAGCCAATGAGTCAACGCCTCCAAAGCCGAAGCGCCCAAGGGCACTGAACGACGCTTACCGCCTTTGCCTTGCACCATCACTTCGCCCGCCTGCAAATCGATCCAACCCCGGCCTTGTTGGGCCGCGGTATCGCTGGCGACCACATCGAGTCCCGTCAACTCTGCGACCCGCAAACCACAGCCGTAGAGCAATTCAACCATTGCGGCATCACGCGCCTCCAGCCACGGATCATCACCTGCCTCCGTGTGGTCTGCCAGTTGCATGGCTTCATCGACCCCCAAAGCCTTGGGCAAGGGCTTGGCCACTCGCGGCGCACGAACGCCCTGCACAGGGTTGCTGGTGATGAGTCCTTCACGACCCAACCAGGTATAAAACCCCCTCCAACCCGACAAAATCAACGCAATCCCGCGACCAGATCGCCCCGCGCCATGCATTTGGGCCACGAAGCGTTTGATGTGCGTGTTTTGCACCTGCAACAAGTCCGTGTTTGCTGAATCTGCGAAGCGCTTGAGCTTTTCCAAATCCAAGGTGTACAAGGCGAGCGTGCGTTCGGCCAGCCGCTTTTCAAACCGGACGTGTGCCAAATACTTTGTGGTCAGGGTGTCCATCGGCACGCTTCAAATGGTCAAAGGCTGCAGGCGCAGCAAAGCCGCACTGGACAAATCGGCCAGACGCGTCAGGAAATCGGTGCCAATGTGGCTATGAAAGCGCTGAGAATCAGGGGAAGCCAAGACCAACAAACCGAATGTCGGTTGACCTTTAGCGCGGCGCAAAGACACGACTGCCACAGACGCGGCTTGCGCCGGCTGCGCCAGCCATTGCACCGCAGCCACGCCGGTATTGGCGCCGACATAGGGGGCTGTCAAACCATTGGCATATGTTTTCACATCGTCACTGATGTTTTGTGCATAGGGCTGCGCGGCATAGCGTGCATCCAGCCCCCAAAGCTTTAAAGCCACCTGCGGCACCGCAAACTGCGCGGCGATTTTGTCTGTTGCCACGAACGGACGTTCGTCCAACGGTGTTTCAAACAACTCGCAAGCCCAGCGGTGCAGCTTGTCCATGAGGATCATGTTTTCGGTGCCATTGCGTATCATGTCCATGATTCGACCTTCGAGCCCTTTGATCTTGTCACGCAACATTTCAGCTTGCCGCTCTTGCAAACTCACCGTCCTGTGGCTGTGCGGACTGTTTAATTGAACCGTTGCCAATAACTGGGCATGGCGCTCAAAAAAATCAGGGGTGTTGGCCAAAAATTCGGCAATATCGTCTTCGGTGATCGGGTTCATTGGGCTCATGCCTGTCGGTGGGGTTGTGGTCATTCAGTTCATCCATTCATAGTTCAGGAATATCAATTTCGCCGTCAAACACAGAAGTTGCCGGTCCGGTCATGTAAACCGGGCTGTCCGCAAGACCGGCCCATTCAATCGTCAAGACGCCGCCATGGGTGTGCACATCGACGCAAGTATCCAGCAATCCCAGCAAAATACCCGCCACGACAGCTGCACACGCGCCGGTGCCACAGGCCAGCGTCTCGCCCGCACCGCGCTCATAGACTCGCAAAAGAATAGACGAGCGGCTTTCTATTTGCATGTAGCCTGCATTCACTCGGTTGGGGAAAGCGGCATGTTTTTCGATCAAAGGACCTTGGGTCAGCACGGGTGCTGTTGCCACATCTGTCACTACTTGGACGGCGTGGGGATTGCCCATAGAAATGGCCATGACCTCTGCTTCAGATCCGTCATTGAGATGCAATGACCAAGTCGTGCATGCCTTGTGGCCTTTCGATGTCAACCCAACAGGATTGAAAGGAATGCGCTCAGGCTCCAGCACCGGTGCGCCCATATTGACCGTTACACGACCATCGGCGTTCATGTTCAACTGAATAGGGCCGCTTTTGACTTTGACTTTGACGGAAGATTGAGAGGTCAGTCCTTTGTCAATCACATAACGAACAAAACACCTTGCCCCATTTCCGCAATGCTCGACCTCGCCTCCATCGGCATTGTGAATCACGTATTCAAAATCCAGACCTGCTGCCGGTGAGGGTCGGACACTCAAAATTTGATCGGCACCCACACCGAAATGCCGATCAGCCAAAAAACGGTATTGCGCCTCGCTCAGATTCAAGCGTCCTTGGGTTTCGTCGAGTACGACAAAATCGTTCCCGGCGCCCTGCATTTTGGTGAAGCTAATTCGCATGGCCGAATTATCCCCTGATCGGCGCCCATCGGTCTCACTGCCTTGCGCAAACACCAAAGGGCCAGAGCAAACGATAATGGGGCATGACCCGAATCAGTCAACTCCTTCATCCCCAACGCGAAAGCGTTGCCCTTCGACCAGCGGCCACCGTGTTGCTCCTTCGGAACAGCCCGGATGGCCTGCAAGTGCTGATGACCCGGCGTTCCATGACCGCCAGCTTTGCCCCGGGCGCTTATGTCTTTCCAGGCGGCGGCATTGACTCGGCAGACGCGCAAGCCCACAGCCATGCGCTTCGGCGCCCCACCCAAAGCGATTTGCGACTGACGCAAGCGATTGCCGCCATCCGCGAAAGCTTTGAAGAACTGGGGGTTTTGTTGGCCCAGCGCGCCGATGGCACACCCGCCACGGCCGAGGACATTGCAGCCCTCGACCGCAGCGCGCCATTCGCGGCTCAATGTGCCGCACACGGACTGACACTGACCGCCGACGGCGTGTATGTGTTCGCTCATTGGATCACCGACCGCGACCTGCCGCGCCGATTTGATGTGCCTTTTTTGGTGGCCCGCATGCCCGAAGGTCAAACGCCGGTGGCCGACGAAGCCGAACAGTTCGAACCGGTCTGGATCAGTCCAACGCAAGCCTTGGCACAACACGCGGCAGGCACGTTTTTCATCATCTTTCCGACCATTCGAACCTTGGAGCGGCTTAAAGCATTTGTCACTGTGGAGGCAGTCCTGAATGCCTGCGCCATTGACGACGAACCGCTCTGGACCAGCTGCCCTCGGGGTGGTATTTTGGCCGGCAAAGACACGCGCTTCATGGAACACGAAGCACCGTACGGCGAACTGACACTGGTCTGCCCCGATGGCGAAGTCTTGCATGCGCTGGACTGGCAATCTGAGCGTCCCATCCCCTTGCTCAAAAACCTGATGCGACTGACCGCCCCCAACCCCGGCGTCATGACTGGCCCCGGCACCAACAGCTATTTGGTGGGCGACACTGCCACAGGCTACATCGTCATCGACCCCGGCCCAGCAGATGAAGCACACGTGCACAACTTGTGGCGTGCCGCAGGTGGGAACATCCGCATGATCGTGTGCACCCACTCCCATGCAGATCACTCGCCTGGGGCCAAGCCTTTGCAGGACTTGTGTGCCCACACCCCGCCGGTTTTGGGCCTGCATTCACTTCCCACAGCGCGTGCCAACAGTTTTTTTGCACCCGATCGGGCGCTGGCTCACAACGAACAACTGGTTCTGCAAGGCCACGGGCCTGCAGGTGAAGTGACCCACACCCTGCGTGTGCTGCACACGCCCGGTCATGCGGCCAACCATCTGTGCCTGGTTTTGGAAGAAGATGGCCTGTTGTTTTCCGGTGACCATGTCCTGAACGGCAGCACCACCGTCATCGACCCGCCAGATGGCAACATGAACAACTACTTGGCCTCTTTGGACCTGCTGGCCAACGCTTGTGATGAATTTCACATTGATTACATTTTGCCCGCACACGGGTATGTGCTGGGTTCTGCCCGCAACGCCATCACCCAGCTCAAGGCGCACCGCCTGAAGCGCGAAGCCAAAATCATGTCTGCCATGCAAGCGCTGCCTGGGGGCACTCTGCAGGCTTGGGTTGAACACGCTTATGCCGATGTTCCACCTCGGTTGTGGCCTGTGGCTGCGCGCTCCTTGCAGGCACACGTCGACCGCATCCGCTCCTTTGAGCCTGGAAACGACTGACAGCATGCAATTTGAGTCGACGGAAGGTATCCGCTTGGCCAAACGCGTGGCCGCCTTGCTCACCTGTTCACGCAGCGAAGCCGAGCAAGTCATTGTGGGCGGTTGGGTTCAAGTGAATGGCAAGGTCGTGGACGACCCTGCCCGTCGGGTGACTGACGAGCAGATTGAAGTTCACCCGAAGGCGCAACGCGGTGGGGTGCCCTTGTTGACCATCGTCATGCATAAAGCCGACGGTGTGACCTGTTGGGCCGACAGCAAAAAACGTGGTCAGTCCAGCCTGTGGGACGTTTTGGACCCGGCACGAAGATCAGAAACCGACCGTTCTGAACTGAGCGTGACCGCTCGCCAATGCAAGCTGCTGGTTTGTTTAACCCCTCTCGAGGACGCGGCCACCGGCTTGGTCGTCTTGAGTGAAGATCCCCGTATTTTGAGACGACTCGAAGATAGGCAATCGCCGCTGGAAAATGAAATGACGGCAGAAGTCAAAAGCCCCGTCACCCCAGACATCCTGACACGCCTGAACCCCTTTGGCCTTCGCACCAGCGTCAACCACCAGACCGATCTAATTACCGGCCTTCGGTTGGCCCTTAAAGGCTATGTGCCAGGCGAGTTGGACCGCTTGTTCGCCGGCAATGGGCTTGACTTGCTCAGGCTCAAACGCCAGCGACTTGGACGGGTCAGCTTGGCCCCTTTGCAACCGGGTCAATGGCGTGCGCTTTTGCCTTACGAGCGGTTTTGACCCGCATGCAGGAACAAAAAGAGACACCAAAACGCATAAAAATACGAGGTTTACCCTTGATTTACACATGGGAATCCCAATTTAGCTTAAGAAGTTTGAGAAAATAACACCAGTGTTGCAGTGCATTCCGAGATACCCAACGATGCCGCACACCACAGGTCCGCAACCTGTCCCGCTTGCGCTTAATGCGCTGAAAGGAAAAAAACATGCGTTTGAGCACCAAAAGTCGCTTTGCCGTAACCGCCATGATTGATGTGGCCCTGCGAGAAGACCGAGGGCCTGTCTCTTTGGCTGCCATCAGTGAGCGCCACCACATTTCATTGTCTTATCTGGAGCAATTGTTCAGCAAGTTGCGACAGCAAGGCTTGGTTGAAAGCACCCGCGGCCCTGGCGGCGGCTACTCTTTGGCCCGCAATGCCGAAAAAATCACCATGGCTGACATCGTCAGCGCTGTGGACTTGAATGCCGACCACGAAGGTACACCCATTGGAGAGTCCAACAACTGGATGAGCAGCGACCTGTGGTCCAGCCTGAACGAAAAAATGCTGGCTCATTTGAAGTCCATCACCTTACGGCAACTGGTCTCGGAGCAACGCGCCAAAGGTGTGACTGTTGAGCCTGTAGCCCCCATGATCAAACGTGGTGTGTTTGCCAAGCCCAAATCGGCGCCCATGCGCATCAATGCCCCCAACTCGGTGTTTGCCTTGGCGGCCAGCTTGGTACCGTCGCGCGGATAAGCACTTTTCAATTTGCACTGTCACGAAAAAAAGGCCCTGCGGGGCCTTTTTTTATAGTGATTTAACAGGCGCTTAAAAGTGTGAAGCTCGCCGATAAGCCGGATTCTGTGCACCGGAGTTGCCCCCGATGTGACCGCCATTACTCTGGGCCGGGGGTCACCCACCCGGCTCGATGCTACCTACCCGCCAACTCAGCGAACCGCCTCAACGCTGGCCTACTTGGTATTGCTGCGCGTAGAGATTGCCCGTTT
>Ga0114968_10000409_pt1 | contig 31808 bp, 61 predicted proteins | sample M_130807_EF_Meta_FD_87020 | JGI IMG/M metagenome (GOLD analysis project Ga0114968, IMG submission 87020) | Freshwater microbial communities from Lake Montjoie, Canada to study carbon cycling - M_130807_EF_MetaG | ecosystem: Environmental > Aquatic > Freshwater > Lake | place: Lake Montjoie... | reverse complement strand
GTTCATTTCTTTTTACCTTGAAGCTTCTGAGAAAGATCAAACTTATTATCAATCATATTTGTAAGAATATGATTCATACCTATATTCACATATTCAGCTTGTGTAATGGCTTTTCTTCCAACTTCAGCAATCATCTCTAGATGACTATCCGGTCCTGTCATATCAGCCTGGTAATAGGTTACCTTTTTGAATGGGCCCATAGTTATTGATCCCATCTTTATTTCAGGCTTTTTCTTTGGGTTTTTCATATTTATATTATAGCTCTTTATTGATATGGTTCAACATATCTTCTGCAATTACTTTAATGATACTACAGTCATCACCTTCATGACCAATGGTCTCTGTACTGCGCTCAGCCAATTCAATGATACGTCTTAGGTTATATGCAAAGTCGTGCTTATTCATGCAAATTCTGGCTCCATTCTTTTATCAAGTTCTTTCTTAATTTCTTTACGCAACTTATCATTTATCCAATCTTCAGGCTTTTGTTGCGCATAAAAGTCTTCTCCAACATTCTTACCAGCTTTAAATGCTACCCGTTCCAAGGCATCTTCCAGGTCCCAATCAAGCTTATGACGAAAAGCCTTGGAAGTATAGACATTCATTGCTTGAGTGGGGGTCAATCCTGATTTGATCAATCCATTGAGAAATGCATTGGAAACAATATAAGCACATCGCTCAAAGGAGATTGATTGTTTGAGGAGATTCACTTTGTCAGTAGAATCAAAGCCTGTGAAATCTTTAAACTTAAGATGCATTGATACGCTCCTCATAAAGTTCTACACACTCTTGAACATATGCATCTTTATCTTTTCCATTACCCTTCCAGATACCAAACATCTCATGATTGATATCAGAAGAACCAATGCCACATCCTGAGCCCTCAAGCTCTCTATTCAACCTATAGGATGCACCAGATCGAACCTGCATCTGGGTTAAGGTAGGGAGCGTATTCATCATCTCCTGCCATTCTTTCCAATCCATTTCGAATTGTTTATGATACTCTTTTTCAGTCATTGTTTTCATCATACCACTATTATATGGGAATATAGGCATCAGTCAAGCATTTTTATTTTACAATGCTTTGCGCTTATGCCTGTAGCTTCTTTAATAGCTTGATGTGAACGGTAGTTTAAATTACCAAAGCCTACTTGACATTGATAGTCATCGAGATCAGCAATAAGTTCCATAGGAAGCTTTTTACGCTTATCATACGACTCGTATTCGATGTCGTATATTAATACTGCTTTCATTAATTATAGTTCTTTATTATTAGTTAGAAATACTTGCTTTGGATGCGCTCCAAACTTACCGGCTAAATCTTCATCTCCTCTAAATGATTCAACTTGATCGATAGGAACCATTCTTCCTCCAGTAAGCACTTGTGCCTCTTGATTAAGCTGATCAGGCTTAAGCATGTTCAAAACATCTCTTAGTCTTGCGTATGTCATAAAGTTATTTATTAGTCCACTTCTACAAGATCGTAATCTTTAAGAGTAACTGCTTTGGTAAAAGGATGCTTAAGAAAACCTTTTGCATCGGTAAGCTTTTCGAAAACAAATTGCTGATCTCGCTTACCATTACTCAAATTAGTCCCTCCGCCTACACCTCGACCATTATATTTCTCTTTGCATAGCGTTTCTAATTGAACTTCTGAATCGGTATACTTGTGCTGAGCTTTCATAAACACCAACAGACTATATTCTTTATTCGTTTGTTTTTTCATCATATCAATATTATGGCTGAATCTAGGAATAGGTCAACTCTTTTTTATAAGCTCTGGAGAATACTGAGGAGGAACAGCTATAATTGATTCATTCTTAGCGCTTTCAAGCTTAGCTGTTCTCTCTCTTAACTCACTAGATGAATATATATGACGGCGCTTGTGATAATGTAGCTCTATTCCATTATCAATACAATATTGTTTACCAGTAAAATCTCTATTCTCATACTCTTCACTCAAGAAGCGCACATGAATAGTTTGTGTCATTAGTAACTGTAGAAGATCAAACTCTGTACTGTATATAAGAATCTCATCAACATACTTGCATGCTTGAAGCTGGACATATCTCTCATAAACGCTCTGCACGGGCTTATTCTTTACACCAGGTCTATCTATAGTTGGGTCAACCTGTAAAGCTACTTTAAGATAGTCACAGAGCTCTCTTTCCATTCGGAGCATAGTAACATGCCCGCAGTGTAATAAATCGAAACTAGAGCAGTTAAATCCTATCTTCATAATAAAACTTAATAACTCTTAAAAAGAATTCAAATAAAAAAGGCTGTTTTTGATTTACTTGAGAACAGCAAAACTCAAGATGATGACCAGTTTCTTACGGGGAACCGGCTTACCCTCCGATTACTCGGACAATAATCATATTATGTAGGAACATTAGATAGTATCAAGAGATTAAACATTATTATGTTTTTTTATTAAATTATTAACTCTAACTAAAATATTATTAAACAAACTATTATCCTTTTCAAATCTTATTGTAAGTTCGCCTAATTTCCTATCAATCGTCTTTAATTTCTCTGCACCTTCAGGGAACAAATGTTCTCTATTTTTAACAATAGCTTCATGCTCTTCAGTTAGCCTGTCACCTTCTTCTTCGTAGAACTTGAACTGATCTTGTATAAGATCTAGTTGCTTGATTAGCTCAATCGTCTCTTGAATTTGTTTAATCTTATCCATTCAACCAGGTATATCTTTTTTGCAGGTCTTTTGCAGCAGTTTGCATTAACCTTGAAGTATTTATACAGATGTTAGATAAAAATAGGAAAAACGAAGAAACAATTACTATGAAATCAAAGAAAATAGTAATAAATACAGTTATAAGAAAGAAGCTAAATTCAAATATTGAAGGTATAACACTTTTATCTGCAAGACTTTTCATATACTTAAGAATAATAATAGCTGCTTTAATGAAGACAGTCAAGCCTTCTCTTACTATTTTAATATATGCATAAATTGAATCTCTTATAATATCAAACAAAGCGCCCAACAGATCTGTAATAACCCATAACATCATATTTTTATTATACATACGCGAGTTATTTTTTAAAGAGTATATCTTCATTTTTTTATTAAATATTTCTATGTTCGTCGACCTCATCAATAAACACCTAAGAGAGTTAAATCATCCTGAGGTTGAGGGAGTACATTACGAGCAATATAGAATTGTTGAAAAGAAAGGTTATTACTACATATTTGAAAGTAATAAGATTGTTGGAAGCGCGCAAACTTTAATTAAAGCTAAGGAACTTATTAATACAATTGTTAGTGGTTGCTAACATCAAAACCTTCATCTTCAAGAATAACAACAGCACTATCTTCTGCAATACTGATAGCGTCCTGATAATCTTTCTCTTGAATACATTCTACAATAGCATCTACTTCATTAGCTACTGTACTGGTATCTGCTAGATCATCTAGCTCCATTGGAACGTACTTATTAATATTAAGGTTAATTAACCAACGAGCTACTTCATGCTCGTCATGACCTGAGTCAATATAATCTTGTACTTTAGAAGTTGTAATCATAAAACTTCGTTGCTTGTTCACCCTTCTTATGCAGTCCAAATAAACTATATTGAGTCCTTTGTCCCACTTCAGCCCAGCGTTTAGCTTTGGAGCGCCAGCTGAGTACCTTTATTTGATTTTTAGGGTTACTACTAAATTTATATTCTTGTGAATGATTATCAGAAAAGTGACCACAAAAGCCTCCAGGATGAAAGTCTTTAGGCTTGCGAGTGCATTCAGCATCTAGCTCTCGAATAACAATTCTTCGAGGACTAACAACTTCAATAACCTCCCAAGCATCACGATCAGTATAATGAAATTCAGTTACATGCTGACCAACAAATGGTGCTTGTTCGGGTAGTTGTACAGTCTTAAGATTCATTATTTAATTAGTATAACGGTAATTTAGTTTTGTGCAACAGTAATTTGAAGCTCGTTCTTCTTCCAAATCGAATCCGCTCCTCGACCGTCTTTAACCAACTTACCTTCATTCTGTAACTCACGAAGAAGGAACCCTGCACGCGTACTATCAATACTAAGTTGCTTGCATACTTCAAGGAGCGTAATATCACCATTCATAGATAGAATCTTATTGCGCTGATCTTTCTTACGAGCAGTCTTAGAAGTATTCTCCTCTTCGACAACAACTTCCGATTCAAAGTCATATCCACTATACTGAATATAACACTCTACATCTGCTGAAGGTCCAAAACGATTCTTATCAAAGGTAATGACACGAGCATTTGCTTCTGCTTCCTTGATAGGATGAATACTAACGTTAACATCTACAGCATGAATAATAAGAGAACTACCCTTAATTCCACCCGCTTTAGTATTATGACAGATCAGTACAATCGCGCATTCGGTCTCTTTAGCGTTAACTACGAGTTTTTCAATACAATACTTCTCTAGTTCTCTTCCTCGAAGATTGCCTTTAACAAGACCTTGAAACGAATCAACAACAATAACATCTAAATCTTTCATATGATTAGAAATCTTATCGACATTACCCTCGTTACATACCTGTACGTTCTCGACATTTAGTCGCTTACAGGTCATAGCAAGCTGGGCAATAGATTCTTCTGAGGAGCAGTAACCAACTCGCTTACCGCTCTTTACCAGTCTTTCTAGCATTTGCAGTACAAGCGTAGTCTTTCCAAGACCAGCTCGTGCGGTTAATGTAATAGAAGAACCAGGAAGAATACCTCCCCCAAACATTGCATCGAGTTTCTATACCGGTTTGCATTCTCCGATAGAAAACATCGGGAATAGTTACATCTTTAATTGATACGAATTTTGTACTTTGTAATTTAACGTTCATTGTCCTTATATTATGCAGGAAAACGTAATTCTGTCAAGAACTTTTTATTAAACTTTAGTGAGGAACGAATAATATATAAATGCCAGAGCTAATACACTATACAAACTAAGTGCGTATAACTTATCTCTGTCTATCATAATATAATTTATTTAACCTCTAATAAATTCAACCTTTTTGCTTTATATTCTCTATGTAAATTCATAATCTTTATAATACTATCCCTTCTATCCTTTGGAAATAAAAATAGAGTTTCAGATACTCCGCCAAACTTATAGGGATCACGAATATATATATTTTTCTTGTAATGGTTTTGAAAATACTTTTCCTGCTCAAGAGCTTCATCAACAGGAAGATAAGCACTGGCAAGTGCTTTTACAGGTTGGATAAACATTTCATATTCAGGATTCTTCTCGCTTTTTTCCATTCTCTTGACAACATCAAAGTGAGATGTAACTCCAAACTTATGGATTTGTTCACCAGTATCTTTGAATGTGAGCTCCAATAAATACAATTTAATATTTCTACGATGTTTAAAATCTTTTTTAAGATGAGAGTTGTCATATATTTTAAATTTATAATTTACAAAAGAGACGATTGGTTCCATACATCTATTATCTTTGAACAAGTATAATAGTCAAGCTTTTTTTCTTTTGATTTTTTATAATCCTATGTAAATAATAATATGAAAGTAAACTTCTCAAAACAAGAACGAAAAGATAACAAAAATACATTCAACGATTTAAAGAATGGAGATATATTTAGTTTTGGAGACCCCAAAGCTTGTACAGTTGAAGTTTATATGAAAACAAAATCACCTAAAGACCAGCGCGACTTTAAATATGATGTAATTACCTTGAGTACAGGACTGCTTAGTAATTATAGTGAATTAAAGAAAGAAGCTGTTGCTTCGAACGATCAGATGTTTGTTTACAAGTTGGAAGGTAAGCTAGATATACAATTGGAAGAATAATTATTTCTTCTTTTTTGTTGTCTTTTTCTTCTTCTTTTTCTTAGGCTTCTCTTCTACAACTTCATCGTCAGGATTAGAATAGTCAGCGTAGTTATATTCTGTATCATCAAAACCAAATTTATCTTTTACTTTGTAGTAAAGATCTTCAACAGCAAATCTTAATGAATAATATAAGTCGACTACTTTTTCTACGATGTTCATGTAATTACTTATTCTAGCTAGTAGGATTTAAATAAAAATCCGTCATTCTTGCATAGTGTTCATAATCGGCATAGTAGTATCCGACTAAGTCTTTCTTAGATTTAACATCTTCAATAAGAACAGTTTTAGCAGATTTCATAAATTCATTCCATTTTTCAAAGAATACTTTGCCATGAAACGCTAATACATCCTCAGATAAAATATAGTCTGTTGAGCAAACCCTACCACAGCTTATATAACTGTTGCGCTTTCTTTTACAAAACTTCATTTATTAACAATGATAGAGTTAGCTTGCTTTTCGTTAGCTTTCTGAACGTCATGCACAGATAAACGAGAACAAGGCAGACCGACGTTAAGCGCCCATATAATACAAAACACACTAATTGGATCCCACATATTAATCTTCAAACCTCCTATAAGGAAGCGGGTAAAAATAAGGTTCTACTTCACTAGTAGAATAAGAGAACCAGGTACCCGGATACTCTTTCATTTGCTTATTACAATATGTGGCTGCAGCTCTTACCGCAGCATTCATATTTGTAGCTTTTACCAACTTCATAAACGTAATATAGGGGTTTATAGAAAATGTGCAATGCTCATCTTTAACTTCTATTTTTACCAGGTAGTTACTTGGTACTGTACTTATTCTTTTGACTTTAGCCATTAGAATCTCTTAACAATGCTAGATATTAAAGCAAATATTGACTGAGACATCCAACCTAAGAGGAACCCTATTACAATTAAAAGCATTCCTACAGAGCAATCGTTAACTATGATTTTAGTTATCTTGTAAAGCCAGTTTTTCATAAAATCTATTATTAACTTCCAATATTCTTACATGCTGAAGAGCTTCTTCATAAGTCTTGAAATCTTCGATATGAAAATTATCTTCTGCTTTGGATACCTTAACCACCTCGTAATAAGGTAAACGTCCTTGGTATTTTGTATTGATAGCATAATTGCTCATTAGAATCGAATGCTTGCTCCCATACCTTCACCAATATAAGAGCTTCCATTCGGAGAGTCAAGAAGATTATTATTCATATTACGTGTACTCGTACGACCATCTGTTCGTTTATCCCATTCCCATGTTATGTTATCTTCTTGCATTCCATCGCGGTAATTGCTTGTAGATGAACAAGAGCACAACATTAACGGTATAAGTAATAGCAGAATCATTTAACCAATATATAGTAAATAAAAAATAAATCAAATTAAATATTATAACATATGGCCGTTTTCTATCCAAGCTTTCAAGATTTGAATCGCGCAAGAGTCAGAGCTGCTAGTAATTTAACTACTCTTGAAAGGGTACTAAATTTAAATTCTGCAGCAAATAATAGTCGAGGAGATACACAACCAGTAACCCCCACACCTACACCTTCAATTACTCCAACAATTAGTTTAACGCCAACAATCTCATTAACACCCTCAATAACTCCTACTATTACTCCAACAACAACTGTTACTCCTACCCCTACAATATCCGTTACACCATCTGTAACAGTTACACAAACAATTACTCCGACGAGTAGCATAACTCCTACGGTAACAGTTACCCCTACAATAACACCTACAGTAACAGTAACTCCAACGGTAACTAGAACACCGACTCAAACACCAACAGTAACTCCAACAATTTCACTTACACCGTCAATTACTCCTACTATTACACCTACTATATCCTTAACTCCAACAATTACACATACACCTGGAATAACAAGAACACCTACGCGAACACCTACAATTACGCCTACTGAAACAGTTACCCCTACAACTACAAATACACCTACAATTTCTATTACACCTTCTATTACACCAACAAGAACAGCTACCCCTACAATTTCTATTACACCTTCTATTACACCAACAAGAACAGTTACACCAACAATTTCAATAACACCTTCTATTACCCCAACAATAACACCTACAGCCTCTCCAGTTTATATATTATTTAATAAATCTTCGTTTGAAGGTATTCCCACGCTTTCAGGATTATATTATAATGGTCTTACCGCGGCTGTTGATAGGTGGAGTAGATACTTGAAAATAAACCCTTCCGTTGTAAAGAGAATTCAAAATTCTGATCCAACTTGGAACGGTATAGCTTTAAATAACTTTACAGGTCAGAATTTAGGAGCTGGTTCTTATATAGCTGCTTGCGGGGTAAATACAGGCTGGATATTATTATGCGGTACCCCTACAGCTTTTGCAGCATACGCAACAAAAACATTTAATCTTTATGCAAATTATTACTATGCAACTATCTATACTGCAAACGACTGGGCTAATATAATGACACATGAATTAGGACATGCTTTAGGAATAGGATATGCAGACAGTCTTTATGATCGTCCTTGGAGATATGATAGTGATAATTATTTTATTGCTGCATCAGGAGGTAATTATGGACTAGCAGCAACTACATCACAGTTAAGCGCTGCATATAGTAATATAGTTGGGTCATCTAGATCGTTTATACCAGTAGAAGATACAGGGGGAGCTGGTACAGCGGGGGCACATTGGGAAAATTCTTATAGGGCATCATCATATCATGGTTCAAGAGGTTTAACTTACCCAGGTCTTTATAATGAATTAATGATAGGTTATTACAGTCAATTTATAACGTATGTAATGTCTCCTATGACCATTAAAGCTCTTATTGATTTCGGATTAAGTTATAAAGAAATAACACCTGGAGCAAGTGAGGGTAACCCAACAACCGTTAATAGCTTATTACCTTTATCTGTTCCTTTTGATGCTGTTTCTTATGGAGACTGCACTTGCAAAGATGTAGTAGGCACTCCTACTATCGAGTATTGCAGCTTATAGGAAACAAAATAGAATCTATAAAGCGCTTAGCTTCTTCTTCACCAATATATTTTGCTAAAGCCTTTTGTGTCTTAGTATTCTTACGCTGACAAATACTATAATAATCTTGCTCTTTAATGTGATCTTTAGTTTGATCTCCTGTTAACAGAATGTTATTAAAATCGTGCTCATTGCAAATATTAACATACTTCTCAAGCAATTCTAAGCAGGTAGCTTCTGCTTGATCATAAGAGTCTTTTGGATCAATTGCTATAAAATTTTCAGAAAAGAATTCTGTCCATTCAGGAAGCTCTCTTTGAAGATGTAATAAGCTTTCTTTTGCATTATGGATAGTGTCTATAAGATCGGTATGACTAAATGGCGCATGAGTGTAATCACAAAATATTCCTGTTATTCTCCCCCCTAGACTTATTGCATCAAAGCCAAAGATTGGTAGAGGTTTATAGTAACTAGGAAATAGAACACAATGCACTACTTCTATCCTATCATTTGACCCTTTAAAGTATTCTAAATGCCCATATCGAATAGAAGGGCTAGTAAAGATATGATTATACCAATCACAATCCTTTAAATTATGATTTTGGTTTAAATCAAAACTTGGATAGTTTGATGAGAGCTTTTCTTTGAGATTAATATACAGGTTCAATAGTTGCGTCATAAACTCTCTCTACCAATTTGTAATGGTAATCATAAGATATATTTACCTCTTCTATAAAACTATCAACGTTTTGACTATTAAGACCATCTTCAATTAATTGCCTTACAAACTTTATATCACCTCTAATATCAACAAAATCATATTTACTTCCAAACCTAATATTCTTTTTTATAATTTGTCCTCCATACATATCAGCTAACCACCTTATATATAGCTCGCTCTTCTTGTAAAAATCATTTTTAGTAGTAAAGTGATTTAGCCAATCTCTATAAAATAAAAGATGGTCTTGATTTAGATCTACGTTTAAAAAATTAGAGTAATTATTAATATCGTTAAGAATCTTTTTAGATTGTACTATATCACTATTTGTATTTCTTTTGTTAAACAAAAACATTTCAACACCCTTATAGATAGGAAGAAGATTATTTAGATATACTGCATATTTAAAATCTGGTAACTCCCCGCTAAGCATCCCTTTTATAAAAGGATGACTTTCAATTTGATCGTGCTTTACTTTTGTTTGCTTTTTAATCTTTTTTGAAAACTCATTAGGTTTATATGCTGTAAGTACTTTAATAAGATGTAAGAGCATTAATTATCTTATTAAAAAACAACAAGTTTGCAATATATTACTTAAAGTCGTCCCAGCTTTTCTTTTTATCGCCAAAATATTCTCTTGCCAGATGATTGTCTAATAGTAGTTGACGTAAGCTTTTACCATCAATAAGAACATCACCTAGGACTCTCCCTCCAAATTTATCCCACATAATTAAATTAATCTTAATCTCTTTAGCGCTAGCAATAGCATTTTTTGTAAATTCAGATGCTTTTACGCCTAATTCTTGTTCATGCTCATTTTGCGCGCGAAATCCTTTTTCAGGTGTATCGATACCCCAAACACGAACATGCAATTTATTATTCAATTCAGATGGTAAAAAGTCTACTTGTACCTCTATTGTATCGCCATCAATAGCTCTTATTACCTTCCATTCATAAGGACCTTGAGCATATAGAATAGAGGATAGGAATAGCGTGAGTAAGAAGAGTCTCATCTATTAATTTTTAACGCAATTATTAACTCGTACACCGCTCTTTAATTTGGTACCAGCCTTATGATATCCCTTCCAACACTTTGGATCAATTCTACTCTCTTCTTCTTCTCTTGTACGACCATACTTACCGGTATCTTCTGAAGCCTTAGGATCAATCATACCTCTATCTTTCATATGCTTCATTAAATCGCCTTCCTCGTTTTCAGCTTCCATTTTAGCTAGTTTTGTATAATAGTGAGGATCTTCGTTTAAATGATCTGTAGCAATCTTTGTAGCTACGGCAAAGTCATCTGTATGCTCTGTCTCAACTTTAATACCCATTTCAAGTTGATGCTGTATTTCATCAACACTAACACCGTGCTTTGCAGCTATATCTTCAATACAGGCACTTTCTTCGCCTTCACCTTTAGCTTCCATATCGTTCACATAATCATGAGCAGAGTACTCTTCTTTACTATCAGGCATTTGCTGTCTAAATTCACTAGCAGACTTCTCTCTTGAAGACTTAGGAGAAGCATGCTTAGAAAGCTTAGCAAACGTAGGATAAGGCATATCTTCACTAACAAGCTTATTTTTGTAAGCTTCAAATATAAGATGAGAGTCTTTGTTCATGTTTAATTATTTAATCTTAACAGTGATAATTTAGATAGCGCTGAGCTGCTTTAGCTGTATGATTGCCTTTATTCTTCTGTTTTGATTTAAGAGCTCTTGCTTTAGAACATGTCATTTTACCTTTAGTTTGACGCTTTAGTATACCCGGTCTTACCGGATCATGTATGCTCTTTTCATGTAAATCCTTTCTATGTGATTGTTTCCACCATTCACACCATGCCTCGGGTTTAATATCTCCAGCTACAGCAGAACATTTATTAGGCGCTCTCCACATGGTGCATTGATCGCATCTCTGCCCCTTAACTGTATGACCTACATAACCAGCTTCTTCTTTAGAATGCTTTTGCTTTGATTCGTAAAACTCTTTAAACGTTTTCACCAATTTTTGCAACTAAAATATTTAGCAGTCCCAGGTTTTGCTGAAGAGCACTTATGTCGCGCTCTAAATGATTTTCTTTTTTTAGGGTTAGATTTTTTAATACGTAAATTAGGATCACCATAATGAACTCTCTTTAATTTACCGTTCACTCGTGTACAACGCATATACTTCTTATCAGACCGTGTTGATGACTGTTGGCCTGTAACCTTAGTACAACGAGCACCAGCTTTATCTTCTAAATAAAATTCTTTAAACGTTTTCATTTAGCAGGTTTTACATATCCAATCTTGTTAAATTTAACACCTAAAATTTCTTTATGCGCTTGAATCTTAGCTTTAACTTTCATTTTAGTACCTACCTCGGTAGTAGGAAATGCATATGTAATATATTTATTACCCTGCATATCCTTTAATTTATATACATTATAACCATCTTGTTCTCTGGTACCAGGAACCTCTTTTAAATTATACAGTTCTAATTCACCTTCAAAACGATCACCTGGCTTACCAACGAATTGCGCAGTGGAAGTTTCTTGATTCTTTTTAGTAACGTCATCAAAATACATTTGTGCAAAAGCTTGAATAGCTTGAGCATTTTCTGTAGATGCATATTTTGGATCAGCGTTCTTAGCTAAAAATGCAAAGTATCCTGGATCATTAAGATATACATCTGGAAACGACTGACCTCTATACTTACCAAAAGTAAATTTCGGTGTAGCTTTTGATCTACCTATTAAGTGTTCTCTTGTCTCATCACCATATAGTTCTACCCGTACATTTTTTACAATATTTTTAGACAATGCTTTTTGAACTGATGTAACAATATCTGTAGAAAGATTGCCAAAGTAAATAGGATTCTTAATCCAATTACGAATTGCAGCTGGTAATATTCTAAATCTCCAGAATGTATAATAAACTTGATGCTTACCAGTTACATCAATAAAATAGTAATTCTCCGGTCCATCTTTAGGATTAACTACAGAATCATTATGAGCCTTTATCATTTCATATGCTTTATTCTTTTCCTCTATAGGAACCTCTTTCCAGGGGAGAATACCTCCAGTAGTAGGCAAGGTATTCTCTAAAATATTGTCAACTAACGTGTCAAATTTCACTTTAATTATTTATTACTAAAAATTAACTTTATTGTGATAAGGGAGACCAAAGCTTCATATCATTTAACTCAGCATAAGACATTATAACTACATGTCCATCAAGAAAAGCCACAACAGCATTACCGTTATATCGAGCTGAAACATAGCCTGTAGCTTTTGGGTTGCTCAAATCATCGTACTTTGTAACCCATTTACCAGGATAAAAAGGAGCATCTGCGTAATAGAAGCCTCTATATCTTTTACCTACAGCCTCGCTTCTCGTTGTTACGAACGCTACAGTATTACCAGGTTTAGGTACTTGTACTAATTTTGTAGCTACTAATCCTTTTTTATTTAAAGATGCAAAAGACGTATAATCATTACCTCCAATATAGTTTGCGTTGAGACCAACAAATGGTAGTACACTCACAAGATATGTTTGTGAGATACCTCCTTGACTTTGAATGAAAGACTTTGATTCATTTACGTGCGTACCTCCTAGAAAGCTATAATTAAAGTAAGGGGCCAATCTCCATGGCCATCGATGTGCTTCATGTGCATCTTCACCTTCCATGAGACGCCCATTTGAATCGTATGCTGTACCCAAAAGATCATATCCCTTCATCAATACGCCTTCGTTATCTGCTGAATAAGATAGATAAGCTGTTACAGCTGTTTTACATGCTGCAACATCTGCGCTTTTTTTACCAGCTATGACTGCTTGTTGATAGGCAGGTATACCAAATGCAGCTAGGAGACTTATTATTGTAATAGATACTAACAACTCTACGAGAGTAAAAGCTTTCACTTAGCAAATTGTCTGATGATAAGAGCTACAACAAGAGCAGAAACAATGTATTTAAATATATTAGGCTCCGGAATAATGTTAACATATGGACTAAAAGCTGATTCTTCTGAATAAAATTGTGCAGTAGTACCAGCTGTACTTGAATATGTTCCAATTAATCCTAAACCGTTGTTAGAAAGCGACCCTGATTTCCATTGATTGAATGCGCTAGTTACATCAATTGCCTTCCATCCTGCTTCAGTAAAGTCGACTGATGCAACGGTGGGCTGATTTAATAGATTATTTTTATACCAATCAAGAGGGCTTGAAGCATACTGAATATTATCAAATGAATCGGTTAACGCTACTACTTTAAGAGTAAAGGTTACCCCCGATGTGTAGTATGAATAAGAAGGAGGTCCTTGATACCCCGGGACAACTACACCAGGTACCCTAAAGCGCTGTAAATCGAGATATAGAAGCGCGGAGTCTCCAGGCTGAAAATTTGATACATCAGACATTTCAATACCGGCTACATTAAAATGATATTGATATGGGCTTCCAGCTGTTAAATCGTTTACTCCAACATAAAAAGGTGTACGAGTATCACTATATGTACCATAATACATATAATAGTCCGCATCATTAGTAATACTAACAGTTGCAGAATTACATGCTAAGGGAAGCAGACATAATAAAGATAGTATTATTTTCTTAAGCATACAGATATTTATTTACGTTTTTTTCTTAATCCAAGCGCAGTTAAGATTGTTATAATTATAAAGGTTAGAAAAAAGCTACACTTAATTATTTAAGTAAAGACTTAATTAAGTTTATTATTTTGTCTAGAACAGTTGTATTACAAGAACCATATTTACATCTACCCTTTTTACAATTACATTCTTTCTCTTGCTTTCTTTGCCACCAAGTTCCGGGTTCGCCGACCATAAAATTATTTAATTCCTATATGTTTGATTTCCATACGAAAAGAATATATATTATACATATGAACAAACTAACTACTACTATTGCATCATTGATTGCTCTTGCTTCTATTAGCTTGGCAGATGTTGGAACTACTTCTAATACAAGTGGTGACGATGTTACTGCTGAGAGCGTATTTGCTTCAATCGGTGATCTATTGCTTGTAAGGCCTGTGGGAGCAGCTGTTACGGTCGCCAATTTTGGCATCTTTGCTGTTGCCTCGCCTTTTGCTGCTATGGCAGATGCAACTGATGAGGTTTTTAATACTCTCGTTGTTGAACCTGGTGAATACACGTTTAAGCGCGACTTAGGCGACTTTAGCAGATAAGCTATAAATAAGGGTTCGTTCTAACCGTTCCCTTATTTTATTTTTCGATTACTGTGCCTTCAGGCAGCCATGCTTCTAGCTTTAAATTAGAACCAATATAACCTGTTTGCATTAATGTTTTGGTTTTAATATCGTTTGTAAAGATAGCATAACCACCACATGGAAGTTTACGAGCAATTGTATTTTCTTTTTTAGTATCGTTTGACATGTAATAATAATAAATTATTACTTCTTAAAATCAAGCTTTGTGATTTAAATGATCTGCAGCAATTGTAAGAATCTTAACAACATCGGACTTCTGATACTTCTTAGGATGATCCATTAAATGCTCTACAAGATCTAACGCTTCATGATTAACATTGTAATGTGAATTTAAAGCATTCTGCTCTTCGGACTCTTCTTTAGCATGTATCTTCTGTGCAATTGCATCACGTCTCTTACGCAGATATTCATCCTGCTTATCGACAACGCCATCATTGTTAATATCGGCATCTTCTTTACCAACGGGGTCCAAAGCAGGTTCTGCTTTCTCTATAACAGGATTACGTGATGCTATGTACTTCTCAAACATTAAATGACTATCATTGGTCATGTAAATATTTATTCTAGAACATTGATTATTTCATATTTTTATGATATTTCGACTAAATAATTGTATGAAGGTTAACCTAACGATAACTAAAGAAAATATTAACTCTGGAATCAGAGCTATGCCCGGCGCATGCCCTATTGCTAATTCAATCACTGAATCAGTTAACAACATCACATACGTAAGTGTTCTGCCCTACGACGCCACAATTAAGGTTAAAAAAGGAAATAAGCTAGAAGCTTATAGAGCTATTATGCCTAAAATTGGAAACAACTTCGTCAAGAAGTTTGACAATGGTGCAGAAGTAGCTCCTTTTAAACTTAATATTAACTTTAAAAAGATATCACTCGATCAAGTAGGCTTATACTAAAAGCGCATACTTGGGCGTTCAGAGTCTGTAAAGATTTCTAGAAGAGCTATCTTCTCTAGAAAGTACCACTCATGATTTATCTTTACATATTTTCCTGAGGGAGAGAATTCATTTATCTTACCTTCTTGTACTGCAAATCGATTCGTGGGTATGTAGGAAAACAAAACTTTGCGGTCAATCAACTCTTCTTGTTTATATGTCTTCATAACAAAATTATAGTATAATAAAAATAGAAATCCCGTACCGAAAAGAAGAGCTCAACTCGGTACGGGATTTCAGTTAGTTTGTTATTTAGTTATCTAAGGCTCTTCTTAAATTAGACGCTAGCGGTTGCCCACTTACCGTTAATCTTGATAGCGTTCTGGAGTGCGCTGTCAGAAACAGTAGGCACAGAGCTATCAACATTAAGAGCAGTACGGACCTCGCTCAACGACTTCCCTTGACGCAGAAGCTTCAAGGCGCCACGACTAATATAATTAGTCAAGAAACCTTGAGGTTTAGATGCCAAATATTTGGCATTGGTAAGGCGGGAAGCGCCGGTGATAATGCAGGTCAGCTTCGGAGTAACCTGGCGGGTGGTCTTAGCGGCGACCGTCCCGTTAGCCGAGTTCTTGCGAACTTCTGGTGTAGCCAATGTGCTATTCATGATTCCTTAATTATGGCTGAACCTAGGAAAGAGTCAACTCTTTTTTTGACTTTTTTATAACTACTTCAAATTCATTAATAAGGAGAGCCACTTACTGAACAAAGCGATATTTTAAGTGTATTAAAAGTAGCTTGTGAACCTTTTGCTCCTAAATAGTTTATAAACCGCCAGCCAGTAGTTGAAGGAATATGTGTTCCATCAAATGAATCAAACATTGCACGAGGATAATCACCTACTCCGTCTACATATTCTATAAAACACCATCTATCATAACCTGATAAAGGCGAGATATTTGGTTGAAATAATAAATAGCTATAATTTTGTCCAGTATAACCTGGGACACCACATACTTCATAGTAGTAAGTATTACCTCCTCCTTGATCATTTCTCCAGTAACCTGCTTGTACTGTTGAAACACCAACTCCATTAGTATAAAAAACGTTTATAGATTTAACACCGGCTGATATACTTCCAAAGGTTGGCGTTATCGAAGGAGTAATTGTAGGTGTTACTGTTCTTGTTGGAGTTATCGATGGTGTAATAGTTATAGTTGGTGTAATTGTAGGGGTGACAGAAGGTGTAGGGGTAGATGTAGGTAGAGGAGTTGGTATATCATAACGACTATATGGACGGTTTTTCACAACAATTATACCGCTCATAGAGCTATGAATTGCACACTGATATATGATTTGATCTGGAGTGTCACCATTGGGAGTAAACATAATTACGCCTCCGTTTGTTAATCCTGTTGATGGGTTATTATTATACGCTCCTGGAACCGGAGAAGATGTATCACCAGAAGCTAGTCTTAATGCTAAAGGATGCGCACTGGAAAGATAAGTTGTAATAACGTCATAGTTTTGGCCTCTATAGGCAGTCAAAGTAGGATTGCTTGAGCCTACTTGTTGTATGTTGTAACTGAATCCAGTGTTGGTGAATGTGAGAGGCACTGCATAAGCTTGGTACAATGTTTGTGCCACAAACCCTGAGGTCTTGGTAGGTGTGGGCGTGGGGGTGGGGAACAATAAGTAATTTGAGATGCGCAAGGAAGAAAGGGTGCTAGGCTTTGCACCAAAGAATGCTGAATTCAATGGGAATACAGACCATCCCTGTGCATCTTCATATGTATCTTTGAATGGAGGGTAGTAGCTGTTGGTACTATTGGTAAGAAAATAGCTGCCTTGATAATCTAGTACCCATAGGTTACCTCCTGTCCAATACATCTGTATGATATCTTGATATTGACCAACATATGAATAATAAGGCTTGGAATTAAACAATGCTCCATCTGTGAACATCACAAATGCACTTTGTCCGGGTATATTTGTAAAATTAGCAAAAAATTGTGCATCTCCAGAAACATATATGGTGGTACTAGGAGCTGTTGTCGGTGTTACTGAAGGTGTAAGAGAGATGGTGGGTGTTATAGAAGGTGTGATAGAAATTGTTGGAGTGATTGAAGGTGTGATAGAAATTGTAGGTGTTATTGTAGGTGTAATTGTAGGTGTTAAGCTGATTGTGGGTGTGATTGTTGGAGTAGGTGTAGGTGTGAGCGGGGTATAATTATATGCTACATTGAGACATAGAGTTCTATCATTCGTGTTTTCATCGATACCAGAAAGCGAGAAGTATCTTCCAGCAGGAGGGAGATCAACATTTAACGGACCTGGAGGATATGCACTATTACTAGGATAATATGCAAAAGCTGCTGTCCAGTATGTTGAAATAAAAGGACTTTCAGGGTCAGGTGTATACTCTATAAAAAATGCATATCCTGGTAAACTTCCAGTGTAGAAATCATTTTCCCCATACCAAGTTATATCGCAATACGAATCAGATTGCCTGCTTCCGTTTTTATAAAAATTCCCTGGATATGCAAAACCGTCGCGTAGATATGTACCGGTTAAGCCTAAATAACTAAAGAAATTTGCACTCACGCCAGATATTGCTGTAATTACAAGCGCGGGAGGCATATAGGTAATTGTAGGTGTGATAGACGGAGTAACAGTTATTGTCGGTGTTATAGACGGTGTAATAGAAATTGTCGGTGTAATTGTCGGTGTTATTGATGGAGTAATCGTTATTGTCGGAGTAGGGGTGGGAGCAACACTAGAAATTACAAAGTTACTAAACCCCGCACTTACCGGGGCATCGGTTACAGTAGTCCAATTTGTAATAGGTAGTTGATTAGAATTACCAGCTGCATTTTCACCCACTGCATTATCTTGATTTAAATCGTAAACAACCCAGCTATTCAAATCCTGTGCATCAAAATAAATTGCTACATCCTGTGTATTATTAATAAACGCTAATGTAACAGTAGGATCAAAGAAGAAATTAGGATTATTTACTTTACCATAATAGGTATTATAAGCTGAATTAGTTGATCCGGTTGTCTGAATTGCATTAATAGATGCTACTGATAGAAATTGAATAGTAGGTGTAGGAGTCGGTGTTTGATTTTGTGTTCTTGTTAATGTAATAGTAGGAGTTACAGAAGGTGTTGTCGTGACTTGTGGAGTCGGGGTAACTGAAGCAAAAGGAGGAACAACATTATCTCTGCTACTGTTAGCAAAAGAACCAGATCTAACAAGCGCGTCAAAAGAAGCTAATTTATTAAGCTCTCTTACTTTAGCCCTTTGCAAATCGTTGTTATTAGGAGGTAAAGCCATATATTAATTAGGTATGCCCATCTGATAGAATTTTCTACCAGATAATGTTATTGTTGGTGCACTTAAAACAATATAATCTGTATATGTTGCATTTAGCGGTTGAGAGCACAATTCAGGCATTTTTGTATCCCACATGGCTACATCTAAACCAGAAAGTATATATTCTGCTCTGCACAATATACCCATTGAACTATTTGATGGTGTATCGCCGGCAAATGCTAAACCAATAAATTTCCATGCAGATAATGTATAATTATTTGCACTCAATAATGCAAATACCGCTGAACCGGAATCGCCCCCACGGAGAGGAACAAAATTTATATGCACTTTGAAATATAATTGTATCATCAAAATTAACAACACCTACACTATACCCTACCCCTCCGGTGTAAGTACCTGTTGCACATAACACCGAACATCCCGTTCCTGTGCAACCAAATGAACAAGCAGATAGAGTACCGGGATTTCCTATAGGACCTGTTGTGCGACCGCTCTTAAATATTGGAGCACCATAATTAACAGAACCGGGTAGTAATATAGAATCTATTTCATCTTCTGAAGCTACTGTATATGGTGCTTGTTGTTTAAAGTTAATAATGTTAGGACTGCTTACAGCATCTAATAATGTGTTACTAGGTAATTGTACAAGAGCGGCATCTACGTAATTATAATCTAAAAATGTAAATGGTACATAGCGTTTACACATACCAATATAATCGTCTGCATAGTTATTACTCGCATAATAGTTGTATTCTGGAGAGCCAGGCTGTCTTGCACTTAAGGATAAAACATTTGGTTGATCTGTTATGTAAAGTTCTGCTGCATTAATTTGCGACGCCGCATAAACGTGACTGTTGCTAAGAGCAACAATTGAACCATCTGTAGTATCTCTAACTAACATTCCTAGAGTGGCATCCGTTCCTCCAATGTAGATACTGGATGCGCCGCCCATTAAAGGTCTGCGTTTAATGTTATTTGCTTTGATTGGTTGGGCTGCACTGCTTGTTGTTTGTAAGGTATGACAGTCTGTTAATTGCTTTATGTTTAGTTTTTTATCATCTACGTCTGTTAAAATTATGGCGCCATTATATTCAATAGAAGTTGGTATTCTTTCTTCTTGCGGTATTTCGCTTAATGGGCGTTTTTTATCTACATATAATCTTATAGCATATTCTTCTTGTTCAACACCACCTGATTCTTTCTTAGCATATACAATATGATTTATTATACCATATTTCTTAAAATCATTGCTTCTTATGAAGTTAGAAATCCACTGTCTAGCTAGCTTAACTTGATTCATAAATAGTATAATTATTTATGTAAATCGGTGGGCAGAAGTGGATTCGAACCACTGAAGGCGTGAGCCAGAAGATTTACAGTCTTCCCCGTTTGGCCACTTCGGTATCTGCCCATCTGTTCGGGTAGGGATCGAACCTACGACCAATGCATTAACAGTGCACCGCTCTACCGCTGAGCTACCGAACAAAACTCGGACAGGGTAGGATTCGAACCCACGGTACCATTGCTGATACTTCTGATTTCAAGTCAGATGCAATAGACCAACTCTGCCACCTGTCCAACATATTATATATCTCGCACCCACCAGGAATCGAACCTGGAACCGACGGTTTAGAAAACCGTTGCTCTATCCGGTTGAGCTATGGGTGCAATAAATGGTACCTCCGGCGGGATTCGAACCCGCATTTTGCTCAAATCTAGAGCGACTACTTTATAAGAGTAGGGTCTTAACCAATTAGACGACGGAGGCATAAACCTCCTATCGTATTCGTACAACCCAGTTCATGGACATCCTGCCACGTAAGGGCGGTTAGGGTTGTTGTAATCTTCAGCTTTAGAACCGCAAACTCTGCTAACAACAATAAAAACAAGAACGATAATAGCCCAGATAATAATAGTAGGTCTCATTTATTTCGCCTCATTAATATCATCATCTAATAGCCCCATAATGTCCATGCCATGTTTATCGTTAAAATATGCGCGCACTTGAGCCACAACAGCATCATAGTCTTTCTTATTTCTTTTATAACGGAGTTCTAGTTCAAAAAATTTCTTGGTAAGCTTATCATATGCTTCAGCATTGAATTCCTTTTCATCTAAAGCTTTCATTGCTCTAGCTATTTTTTCTGATTCTCTAACAATCCATTCATAGCTAGAGTTATGAAACTCTATTTGTTCTAACAGGTAATCGACTTCCATTCTCATAGTATAGGGGTATTTTAAATTAGTGCAAGCACTTCGCCTAGGTCAGACTCGAACTGACACTTGAACGATTTTAAGTCGTTTTTCTCTGCCATTGGAATACTAGGCGAATAGATATTATGGATATCTGTAAATTTTCTTACCTTTCTTAACTATATAGTTACGAATTTCTTTACCTTCTTTAGTAGCCCAGTTAACAATTTCATCATAGTTGTCTTTAAATTTCTTGCTAAAACAGTTTCTAGGTTTATCGCCTTTTCCTGCACTCATGTGTATATTATAAAGTTTAACTGTAAGAAAATCAATAAATATAATAGTGAACTATATCACTGCATTATCAAGCTTAAGCACGTTTATTGATATACAAGGATATAGCTTAAATTTGACTCAATTTATATTGTTGAGTAGCAGTGATATTACAAAGACTCAACCATTAACTTCTTTTTTTAATAATTCAAATAGATTTTCGCCTATTTCAGGAAGCTTTTATTCGAATTATTCTATACAGAATAGCAATAAGATTACAGTTAATTTAAATAGTTTGCCATATTTAGGTACATATGATTTAATTGCTGTTAACAATGCAGGATATCTAAAACTATCCGATGTAGATTATCTCATAAACTATACCGATTATGAAATGTCATTAACACCAACACCTAGCATAACACCTACAATTTCATTAACTCCGACAGTCACCAGGACTTCTACTGTTACACCAACAGTTACACCTACTATTTCAGTTACACCAACAACAACAGTTACTCCTACCAATACTCCTACCCCTACCATTTCTGTTACCCCAACAATTACACCCTCGCAAACTGTCACTCCAACAATTAGCATAACCCCAACAATTTCTATAACACCCACACTGACACAAACACCAACAACTACCCCAACAATTTCTATTACACCAACAATTAGCATAACACCAACAATTTCTATAACACCTACTACTAGTATTACACCTACGATCTCAATCACCCCTACCTTAACACGAACTCCGACTGTCACACCAACAATTAGCATAACACCAACAATTTCTATAACACCTACTACTAGTATTACACCTTCTATTACTCCGACAATAACAGTTACCCCCACAATCTCTATAACACCTACAATTTCTATAACGCCAAGTATAACACCAACAATTACAATAACACCGACTCCTACAATCAGTGTTACACCGTCTATTACTCCAACCATAAGCGTTACTCCTTCAATAACGCCTACTAGAACAGTGACTCCCACAGTTAGTATTACCCCATCGGTAACACCTACGAAGACGGTAACGCCAACAATTTCATTAACACCAACCATTACACCAACCGCTACTCCCCTACCGGTATTAATTTACAATTTTGATGTAGCTAACCTTTCAGCTGTTCCAGTAAACGGATCATCTATTAGCGGTTATACTATTACAGTAAATAATGCAGGATCTATAACTTATAGTAGTGCTAATAGCGGGTATTTAACTAAAACTAACTCTACAGGAACAGACTACATTTATGGTGGACCAAATTATGTAACAGGTCAAAGTTATACAGTGTTTATGGCATATAGATTAAACGCTACATCTTCTGGTAGATTATTGAATACACAAAGTGAAGCATCAAAAGACTGGTTGATGGGCGCTTACAATGGAAGAGCTAATGTATTTTATCCTAATTTTGAAGTCAATCTTAATGGAGGTCCAATTGATACAGTATGGCATTTAGATTGGGCTGTATGGAACACATCAACAACTTCTGGTAGCGCGTATATATCAACCAATACTGCTCCAACTAGAGCTACATATCTTGCAACTAATGCAAGTGGAGGAGGGTTTAATCAATTGAGACTATTTAGCCGCGCTGCTGGATCTGAAGTACAAACAGGCGATATAGCGTTTATAAAAGTGTATAATGGTGCATTAACAATTGAGCAAATGCAAAGCTTGCATGCGTCGCATGCTTCTAGATTTTATTCTCCAACTCCAACTCCTACTCCGACAATAACACCAACTATATCTCTTACACCAACAATTACACCAACAATTACACCTACTATTAATGTAGTTTTATCTATTACCGGAGATACATTAACTTCGTTAAGCGGTGATATTATTACAAGCATTTAATGAATAAATAATATATATGCCTAACAAGAATTTTACTCAATTTTCTCTTAGCTCTACACCATTATCATCTGATTATATTGTAGGGTATAATGCTATAGGAACTGCTGAGCAGCGTACCACAGTAAATGACTTTTTTAGTGCTGGTTTAAGGCTTGTAAATAATACACTTCCTTTGTATAGAACATATCAAACCAATGTAGCAGCTAAAAATGCCAATTGGCCTTCAGTATCAGCAGCACAATTAGCTGAAACAGATTATTTTAATAGTGGAGCTTCATATGCCATGCCAGGCGCACTCATCATTAAAGGTCATTCTCCTGCTTATGATTCATCTCCTCAAAACTTACCTGGTGAAGGTACCTATGGGTTATGGTTACAGAATGTAGATAGTATGGATCCAGGTAGAACATTTGTTAGTGATGGTCGCGCTGCAGTAACTCATGCCATGTCATTCCGCGCAGGGATTAATAATTTCACAGCAGGTTCTGACCACAATCACGTACAATGGCAGGGATCGCCATCCAACAGTACACAAGCATGGCAAATGACTAATGGCGGTTCGTTGGGCGTTTACGGGTTTGGTAATTATACATATTCTCAAAGATTTTTAGTACATACATTACCTCAATATCAAATAAGCACTACAATTACAGCCGTTAGTGGTTTTTTTGATACACAGCAAGCTAATATTGGAACAGATTCTGATAGACTAACAGGAGTCAAGATCATTGTAAATGGAGCTGCTGGAGCGGGAAATTATAGTTTAATTAGTGTTGGAGAAGTAGTAGGAATTACACTTAACCCGGGGTTAGTAGGTCTAGCTGCAGTAATCTATGAGACACAATGCACACAAGTATCCTCTAACTCAACCGGTACATTAACTGCATTTCAATTTGATTTCTTTATAGGTAATAATAATAATTGGAACCCTGCATTTAGAGGTATTCAACCTATTAATTTAAAATCACGTACCGATGGAGGTAACCCGGGTGTAAATCAGATTACTAGTCAAATCGGTACCCCAAGTACACAATACGTTGGAATTACAGGGTGCTATAGAAATATGACCAAGCATGTTCTAGCTAGGTTTACAACATCAACTCTGTTGACTACATTTAAACCTGGTTCTCCGTTAACTTTATGGATACCAAAAAGCATGCCATCATCTTCGCCTATTGGCTCTGGCTTTATAACATCAGATAAAATTTCAACATTTGCTCTAGGAACATTTCCTACAGGAGTGCGTTCAGGTTATTTTGATGCTTATGTTGTGAATATAAACGGAGCAGATATGGAATTTGCTTTGTGTAATTTAATGGATTCCTATGGCTTTGAAAACAGATCATGGCCAATATCTGCTGCAGGAAATGCAGGTTGGTTATTATATGGAGGTTCACAAGATACAGTACATCGTCCTACTTTTGGTACTACGGGGTTTTATTTTGAAAGAGAGCCTTGGTACTTTGATGGAACTAATTTCTTGAGTGGAGGTATGGTTAAGTGTGTTGGTCTAGGTAATTCGGAAGTGTATGGAGATTTCTCTTATGGTTTAGGGTATCGAGGTGCAGTAATCGGTAAGAGATCTGGTACATTTGCAGGTGATTATAACACAGTACTTGGAGATAACTCTGTAGCATTAGGAGGCAGTAACCTAATATCTATAAGCGGTAATCAGGTTGTCGTTGGAACATTTAATAATCCTAATACAAATTCATTGTTTGTAGTTGGCAGTGGTACGTCTGATACAAACAGAAGAAATGTATTTGAAGTAAGAACGGATGGTAGTTTAGCTGTTAGCCCTACTGCTTTAAGTTCTAATGGAGTAGATACTTTCTTAAAACTAACTAGTAATGGAACTAGTTACGGAATAAAATTACAGCTTATATAAAGAGCTGCTCAGTAGGCTTATTGTGAATCTTATTATAATATTCACTAGCAAAATACTTTGATTGAATAGCATCGATATGACTTGCTATTTTCTTTTGAAGCTCTAGAGCGCATTTATAGTCAATATAGACCTTATGGCCCCCGGTTCTAATAAAGCCTGATTGTTTAAATTCAAGCTCTAATAGAGGTACTCGTTCACCTCGATCGAGTACTTGCTCAACATTAACTATCTTATTTTTAATTGAGTAAATTTCTTTGCGTTTCATTGTGTTGCTTGATAACCGTGCTTTTCCATTCTTTCTTGCTTATCAAGAGCTTCACTTACATCTGTCATACCTTCATTATATACATTACTAGCTAGAACAAGCTTACCAGAGCCTTGTGATCCAAAGTAAATACCTTTAATACGTTTGGATTTACTATGTTGCACAGCGGTCCATTGCGATTCAGGAATACCAAGCATTTGTAGTGCATCAACTCGTGAACCTGGAAGCGGTTCACCCGATATAGAACAATAATAGATTTTATCCATTTTTAGAATATAAAGGAAATTAAATATTACTCAAGTTCTTTTTTGTAGCTTTAACAACATTAAAATTAAGTTTCTCTATATCAACTCTACCATATTTGTTCCAATATTCATCAGGTTCTTGTGTTAAGAATTCTCTTACAAGAAGATTCAAATTTTGTTTATCGAGTTTAGGGTTATGCCAAGTACCATGAGACCCTTTCATACGATTTATAAACTCTTCAATATCACTAAGACGTAAAGCGAGTTTGACTTTATGTCTGGATTTCATCAATTTTAATGCTGCTTTAAGCGTGGGAGCATTAGTATAGAACCACGTTGGTTTTTCTTTCATCATACCTATAGTATATAGGAAGAAGCAGTTACGTCAAGTCGTTTTTGAAAAATTCTTAACACAACTACGAGCACCGTTAGGAACAAAATACTTCTTATTATTATCCCAACACTCTTTAGTCATAACTTCTATAGAACCTGCAGTCTTATGACCATATACCATTCTTCCATAACGATTACGCGTTTTTTCTGGCGGTAAATTAATAGTAGGTTTTTTAAACCCAATAGGAAAAGGAGGTTCGTTATACATTATAGTATTTACAAGCTTCAATTACGAGCCTGTCGTCAGGCACATATGAACTATTAGGATTTAAAGCATTCTTAATATCTATAAACGTCTTCTTCTCCTTAAGTAACCTCACCGCATCACTACTAATATAGTTATTAAGATAATTATCTACAGTACCAAACTTCTTCTCTTTCGTCTTAAGATAGTCCATATTCGTTACTCGTTCGATTCCGGTAACTAAACATTTAAGCTTAGGAGTAGAGCCTTGAAGACTCTTTTTTAAACGAGCATTAATTTCGTCTTTATTTAAACTCATACATCTATAATAATTGAAATTTTATTATCCGCAAGTAGATTTTTTAAAATAGTTTATAAATTGTTAAGGCTATTATAGAAAAAAAGAGCGCCGCCCTCGATAAAAAGGCGGCGCTCAATTTAAACGTTAATTAGGCAACGTTAAGACCACCGGTACGATTGATGGCGCGAGTGAGATCGCGAGCATCAACGCGACGGATAGAACGAGCAAACTGGTTCTTCTGTTCGAGAACCTTAGCGCGCTTAACTGTGAAGTTACCGCTACGATTACGCTCGATCTTGACGAAGAAAGTCTTCGGCTTGAGATCACGGCTATTATAGTCGATCATGTGTATATTACCTCCCTTCATATGGTTTAATTGTAAGTTATTAAATTCTGTTATCAACTGGTTTATCGATTACCATAGGCTCAGCAAACATATATTGCTCATGGCTCTTGTTACTTCTATTATTTTTGCGACGATATCCAAGCAAAACATTTTGTCCTTCTTTATTTGTAGAAAGAACTGGAACAACTCGCCCTTTTGTGATTAGTTTCTGCAATTTATTTGCTGTAAGTTTGTTAGCCATTTTTAAAGTATATATGATTTCTAGAAAAGTTCAATTACTTTTTCTTTGCCATTATGTCAAAAAAGGTTTTTTTATCAGTTTCTTTAAATATTGTATCTTTAAATTTATCATATATATCATTGGCATCGAACCCTTCGGTAAGAGCATACTTTACCACAGAATTGTTTAAAATAAAATAACCTATCTTTTGTTTATTCTTTTCAATATATTCACCAATAGCACCAACTACCCCATCTTCATTAATAATAGGCACAAAGCTATTCTTCAATGCTGTCTCGTCAATATAGATATCTACACCTTCAAGAGAAGCAAATTTCTCTAATTCATTAGCTAGTCTTTGTAGACTCATTACATTATGATAAAGGAACTATCAATAATTTCAAGAAAAGCTTGTACTTTGTTTCTGTACATATATAATAATGAAATGGAAAATACAGAAAAAGAAATGCCTCTAGGCTGGTTAAATTATGGATGCAAGTTTGTTATACCCGGTCTAAGCAATTTATATAGAAATTTAAGACTTGTTCGTAATACAGATTGCTCTGCTGTAATAAGCGGTGATAGAAAGTTAAGGATTAACGATAAAGATGTATGGTCTGCTATTCCACAGGGTTATACAATTTCACCCTATACAATGGTTATACCCGGTTAAAGCCACCAGATATCTATTCCGAAGCCTAAGAGCTGAAGCTTAAATACATATCCATAGTCATAACGACTGTAATAAATACCTGTTTCTGTATCTGTTAGATATGGACCACATTCTATATCTCCGAAATCACTTTTACGATGCAGAAGTAATTTTGGATAAGTAATCTTTATTGAAAGCTTTCCTGTATCTAATATTCTCATTTTGTAAACTCTTTGAGTGACTTTGCAAGATATAAAGCATCTTTTTTAGTCAAAACAATTTCGTCTGTATAAGGAAAACCTTTAGTTAGAATTTGCCAAATATGTCTAACCTTGCTCTTCCATCCATATCGCTTAACATTAAGACCTCTTCCGAATATAGCTAGATACACTTCTTCTTCATTTTTGAATTTCTCCAAAACAAGACCCTCGCCGCTACAAGCGCACATTATAAATCGTTTAATATCCATCATATGTCTTCTTAAACATAGCTACTCTTACCGGCATTGCAACTGGCTCTACTTTTGGTTCTTCTTTCTTTTCTTTTTCATAACGTATTACATAGACAATGACAATATCACCAATTTCCATTAAGAACGCTAACAATAAACAAACAAGAGCTGTTACCTCTAAGCTTAATAGAGAGCTAAATGACAATCTGATAATATTATCTGATCCTGCTATTTCAGTTGCTTTAAACTCAACATTAACTTTAGAAGCAACTGTAGATAATAGCCCGTTAGCATTAATAACAGCTAATTCGAGTTCTTTAAAGTTATGGGCTTTGTTAACTTCTTTTTTAATGTCTATAAATTTTTCATCAATAAGTTTATTAACCTCTACAGATTTCTTAAGAGCATCTTTTGTTTGATCTTTAACTACATTTGCATCACGCTCTATTTTCTCCCGAGCATTGCTTTGCTCAATTTCAGCTTCACTCTGTAAACGCCTTACCGCTGCAGCCAACTCTTTTGTACGAGGACCCTCTCCTGGTTTACCTGTAGAGTAATCAGCCTTAACACCAGACTTTTCGTCAATCACTTTTTGGTTTGCCTCGTTAATTTCTCTCTTAATATCTGTTAGCTTACGAGAACTTGAAGCTTCTATATCAGCTAATTTATTTCTTTCTTCTTCTTTAATTCTATCTGAATCTGTTTGAGCAGCTTTTTTACTATTAGCTTCGAAGTCATTAATCTGTTCAAGTATCTTAACTTTACTAAGCTTTAAACTATCTTGTAAACCTGTTTCTGAGTAAAGACCGGCAAAGTCAAATATAGTAGGAAGTAAACTTAAAAATGCACAAAGAAGTGCAGCTTTACGAGGGAATTTATCTCTTCCAAATAATATAATTTTTACACAATACGGCAAACCTACAACTCCAAGAGATGTTAATCCTACGAGGAACCAATTCCACGAAGTAAGAATTAAGCTAAGTGCATGATATGCAAAGCAATATGCTGCACCTATAATTATCCAATAGATAATATCGATAGCTTGTGCAGATATCTTATGGGATGTATCAAATCCAAATATTGTATGGAACTTTTGTCTATCAGGAAGCATGCATATATTTATGCTATTTTTTGTCTATAAAAAATCTTTCAAAGTAATCGTAATTTGATGCTTCAAGAATGTCTATAGGTGGTCTATTTCTAAAGCTTTTATTAGGAATGGATAACCAATTTTTAAAGGAATCTTCCGAATCAAACATAGATCTAAGTTTTTCAATAATCTGCTCTTTTCTTTCGTTACTCACAAATATAATTATGCGTATTTAATGCACTATCAATTAGATATGTATTTCCTTAAGATTTACATAAATAAATAAGAGATGTCGTCTGCATTACTAAGAGCTTTTAAAGGAAAAACATTTGCTGTGCGAAAGCAACAAGCTTTAATGCAGATTACTCCTATTTTACCTTCTCCTACACCAACGGTAACACCAACCCCAACAGTTTCCCCTACTAGAACTCCTACGCCAACGGTAACACCTACAATCTCTATAACCCCAACCATTACACCTACTACGACTCCGACCAGAACACCTACACCGACGGTTACTAAGACTGCAACGCCGACACCTTCTGTTACCAAGACTGCAACACCTACAGCAACAGTAACACCTACAACTTCTATTACACCTTCTATAACGAGAACTCCAACTCTTACACCGACAAGAACACCTACACCTACTGTTAGCGTTTCTGTTACTCCTACAAAATCACCGATACCAACAGCTACACCTTCTAATACACCAACAAGAACACCTGCAGCATCACCACCTCCTTCTGCAACCCCAGCTCCGACATCTTCTGCTACACCGCCGCCTACGCAAACAGTTACTAAGACTCCTCCACCAACACCTTCTATTACACCTACAATACCTCCGACGCCTTCTATCACACCTACAAATCAACCAACACCTTCTGTGTCACCATCACGTCCTACCCCAACACCTACAAGTACAGTTACACCGACAATTTCTATTACTCCATCTATTACACCTTCAGTAACTCCTACAAAGACACCGACGCCTTCTGTAACAAAGACACCGGTAACACCTTCGCAAACACCTACATCTTCACCAACTAGAACACCGACACCGACAGTCACCCCCACAAGAAATAACTTTACATACAGATTATCAGCAGAAGCGGGAGGTAACTTCTTCCCACCTCTCCCCGATGCAGGTCCGTGGGCGGGATATGAGGAAGTCGCTCATTATCTCGTACTACCTCCTTCTTATAATAACCCTGTCTTTACAGGTGTTCCCTCATTAACTGCTCATCTATGGTTTAACCCACAACCAGAAACATTTACCCCTGGTGGTACAGTGTACTTAAAAATCGGCGGTACAGCAAACGAGAATTTAATAAGCTTCTTTGATTTTGCTCAAGCATATCAAGGTACATATTTCGGTGTAAGTACAGCTGCAAACAGTAGAATATATACAACTGACGTATTCGGCAATCCATTATCATTCCCTTCATCAGGAATATCTCAAACATATAGAATTATACGATAAATACAATAAATACATATATGGCAAATATACCTAATTTCTTAGACGTAAACAGGAAGAAAATTGACTTTTTTTCAGCTTCTAATATTATTAGAACAAAGGGTAACATTGTTGCAGGCCCTGGTCCCGTATTGCCTGACCCTTCACCCACACCTACACCCACTAGTACCCCTATACCTACTAGTACCCCTACTCCTACTCCTACACCATACGAGTATTCTGTTACCGGTACCGGTACTACCGAGCAAGTATCAGTTCTTGTTGCACCTGGTTATGAGAACTCGCGAGTTCTCTTTAACGGATCACCAATAAATTTTGAAGTTTACGGTCTAACTATATTCTTTAATGACATACCTACCTCTAGTGTCACTTATGCTATTAATAAAGAAGGTACATACTTTAGTTATTCTCCGGGTATAGGCTCCGGAACATATGTTGGAAGGTTTGTAAACGCAACACAGGCTAGATTCCCGTAATGAATACAATAACTTTTTCAGCAGGAAGAACTTTTTTTGTTTTTCCCGGTACGCTAACTGTGGATATTTCTGCCTATGATAATTTTTTAGTTTGTGTTTTCGGCCAGAGAGATCGCCCAGGTGCTTGGGGTAGCTATGTTCCTGGTAATCCTTGTTCAGTACCGCAATTTATTCCTAACAAGCGATATTGTGTTTATGCTAAAGAAGAATTTACTTTACATTATACTTAATTATACTTTTAAAAATTAATAAATAATTAGATGCCTTATGTAGAAGTAAGAGGTAAATATCGTACGTTTAGATATGATGGTACATCACCATTGGATTTTACCACATATAATAACTTATTATGTGTTGTTCGTCGTCCCAATCCTACTACATTCATAACACTTCAACAATATGTACCTGGACAAGGAGGTCCATTTACAACATTTCAACCTGGTTCTTCTTAT
>Ga0114968_10000408_pt1 | contig 31864 bp, 27 predicted proteins | sample M_130807_EF_Meta_FD_87020 | JGI IMG/M metagenome (GOLD analysis project Ga0114968, IMG submission 87020) | Freshwater microbial communities from Lake Montjoie, Canada to study carbon cycling - M_130807_EF_MetaG | ecosystem: Environmental > Aquatic > Freshwater > Lake | place: Lake Montjoie... | reverse complement strand
GACCGATGCGGGCTGGCGGATCGAACCACCCGTGTCGGTGCCGATCGCCAGCGGAGCCTCGAAGGCTGCGAGAGCCGCAGCCGATCCGCCACCGGAACCACCGGGGATGCGATCGAGGTCCCAGGGATTACGGGTGGGTCCATACGCCGAGTGTTCGGTTGAAGAACCCATCGCGAACTCGTCCATGTTTGTCTTGCCGAGGATGACGATGTCGTTCGCGCGCAGACGCTCCACCACGGTGGCGTCGTAGGGCGGGCGCCACCCTTCGAGAATCTTGGAGCCGCACGTGGTGGGCTCCCCCTTCATCGCGAGGATGTCCTTGAGCGCCAGCGGCACACCGGCGAGGGGTCCGAGCGTGTCACCCGACGCACGCTTGGCATCTACAGCCTTGGCCTGTGCGATCGCCGACTCTGCAGTGACGTGAAGGAACGCATGCACCCGCTCGTCGACCGCTGTGATGCGATCCAGATGCGCCTGCGCAACGTCAACAGCCGAGACTTCGCCTTCGGCGATGGCGGACGCCAATGTGGCCGCGGATTGGCGGATGAGGTCGGACACGGCCGCTACTCCTCGTCCAGGATGCGAGGCACACGAAAGCGGTCGTCTTCCCACGCGGGCGCACCCGCGGCGAGGTCCTCGCGCGGCAGGCTCGGGCGGGCAACGTCGTCGCGGTACACGTTCTGCATGGGGATGGGGTGTGAGGTCGGGGGCACATCGGCGCCGGCCACCTCGGACACCCGGGCCACGGACTGCAAGATCACGTCGAGCTGCCCGGCGTAGTGGTCCAGTTCGGTCTCCGTGAGCTCCAACCGCGCCAACCGGGCCAGATGCGCCACCTCGTCGCGCGTGATCATGGTCCAATCCTATTGAGCGCGACTACGACGGCTTTTGATAGGTCAGGGCGGCATCGAACCCCGTGCCCAGAAGCGCGTGAAATCCCTCGAGCCCGACCACCGGAACACCTAGCGAGATCGCCTTGTCGAGCTTGGACCCGGCGCTCTCCCCCGCCACAACAAGGTCAGTCTTCTTCGACACGGAGCTCGCGACCTTGCCGCCCAACGCGGTCACAGCTTCGGTGGCGCCGTCACGCGTGAATCCTTCGAGCGAACCGGTGATGACAAAGGTGAGGCCGGCAAGCGGCTGTGGCCCCACCTCGGCCGCTGCATCCGCGAGTGACACGCCACCGCGCCGCCACTTCTCGACCACCTCGCGGTGCCACGGCTCCTCAAACCATTCCTGCACAGCCTCGGCGATGATCGCGCCTACGCCGTCGGTGACAGCAAGATCCTCGGGGCTCGCACCTGCGATGGCGTCAATCGAGCCGAAGGCGCGCGCCAGTGACTGCGCCGCCGTGGGGCCGACATGGCGGATCGACAGCGCCACGAGTACGCGCCACAACGGCCGAGTGCGTCCACCATCAATCGCGGCCAGCATCCCTTTGGCATTCTCAGATAGCTGCGGGCCGGTTTCGTCCTTGCCGGGATCGCGAGTGAAGAAAGACCCACGCAGTAGGTCGCCTGCGGTGAGGAGGAACAGATCGCCTTCGTCTTCGACGAGATCTTCATCCAGCAACGCCCGCGCTGCCTTGTCGCCAAGTCCCTCGATATCGAGGGCGCCGCGTGACGCCACATGCGACAGCCGCTCGCGCATCTGCGCGGGGCACGAACGAGCATTGGGGCAACGGATGTCCTTGTCGCCCTCCTTCTCGGGCCGCAACTCGCTGCCGCAGTCAGGGCAATGCGTGGGCATGACGAAAGCCCGTTGCGTACCATCACGCGACTCCAGCACCGGGCCGAGCACCTCGGGGATCACATCGCCCGCCTTGCGCAGAAACACCATGTCACCAATCAAGACGCCCTTGCGTTCAACCTCGTGGGCGTTGTGCAGCGTCGCCATGGCCACGGTCGAACCGGCAACCTTGACCGGCTCCATCACCGCAAATGGGGTGACGCGACCTGTGCGGCCCACGTTGACCTGGATGTCCACAAGACGAGTGCGTACGACCTCCGGCGGGTACTTGAAGGCGATAGCCCACCGCGGTGCGCGCGAGGTCTCTCCAAGTTGCAACTGCAGATCGAGGCGATCAACCTTGACCACCACACCGTCGATCTCGTGCTCGATGTCGTGTCGATGCGCACCGTGATAGGTGATGAACTCGCGCACGCCCGCAGCGCTGTCGTGCACGCGTACTCGATCACTCACCGGTAGGCCATACGAGGCGAGAACCTCGTACCCCTGGCTCTGTCGATCGAGTGTGACGCCATCAACCGCGCCGATGCCATGGACGGTGAGGTCGAGCGCCTGCAAGCGGGCGAGTGCGCGCTCGAGTTCGGCCTCCAGCCGGGCGACCTTGCCAGCACCGCGGTCGCCCTTGCATTCCGCGCGTGCCAGCCGCAATTCATCCTGACGGCGATCGATGCGCTGGCGGAGCGAGCCCGCCGCGGTATTGCGCGGATTGGCGAACGCCGGCAGGCCAAGGTCCAGCTGCTCCGCGTTGATGCGATCGAAGTCCACCACCGGAATGAACACCTCGCCACGAACCTCGAGAAGTTTCGGCGGAGTGCCGCTCAACACCTGCGGGATAGCGGAGATGTACTGAGAATTATACGTCACGTCCTCACCCACACGACCATCGCCGCGGGTGGCAAGACTCTTGAGTCGACCATCGACATAGACCGCATCGATCGCCAAACCGTCAATCTTCAACTCGCACAGGAGAGACGGGATCGAGCCAAGCCCCTTCTCCACCCGATCCACCCACGCATTGAGTTCATCGTTGCTGAAGGCGTTGTCAAGGGAGTACATGCGCTGCAGGTGCTCGACGGGCTCAAACATGTCCGAGCGCTCACCGCCCACCGACTGGGTCGGGGACTCACCGCTCTGCAGTTCGGGGTACGCCTGCTCCAACTCGACAAGTTCGGCAAACAGAAAGTCGTAGTCAACGTCCGAGAGGTGTGGAGCATCCGCCTGGTAGTACTCGGCACGGGCGCGATTGATCACATCAACGAGCTCAGCCCAGCGCGCCCGCGCCTTGGCCGGAACCTTGGTCACCGCTGATCCTCCTCGTCGGACTCATCATGGCGAACCACCCGACCCACGGCGCGACATGCCGCCAAAGCAGTTCGTGTCCAGGTCGGGCTGGCTGCCGCCAATCCGCAGGCAGGCGTGACAGCAACCTGGGCAAGCCATCGGGCATCGGTCAGTCCTAGGCGATGCAGGAGATCACGCACAGGGGCGCTCGCCCGGGTATCTCCCACCGGCCCTTCTCCGGTCGACGCCACACACCCGGCGAACACCCCGACCCCGTCGTCGAATGCTCGACCAAGGTCGTCATCGCATGCTTGGCCTACTGACAAGAGGTCAACGCTGACGAACGCGGCGCCAGCTCTTCGCAGCAAATCCACCGGCGGCTGCTCCGCACAGCAGTGCACCCCTGCACCATCGAAGAGAATTTCGCGAAGCACCTTTTCTGCGTGCTGTTCATCGACCGCCTTGTACGTCGACAGCCCGCTTGATGTGCCGATGCGACCAGCCAGAACAGTGGGCAGTGCTGGCTCATCCACCTGCAGCACAACCGTGGCACCGGGAACCCGCCGCCTTATGTCGGCGACATGCAGTCGAGCGGCCTCGGCCAACGCCTGGACAAGATCGCGAACTGCACTGGGGTCGCGGAGCAGCCGCTCACCCGTCGGCAATTCGATCTGCGCGGCCAAGGTCCACGGCCCGCAGATGGCCGCCTTGATGGGACCGTTGTAGTCCCGTGCACAATCCTCCAGAGCATCGAGGTCCTCGCTCAACCACGACTGCGCACGCCGGACCTGTCGACCGACCGATCTGCTGATGCGCCAGCCATCAGGGGTGGTCTCCACGCCAAAACCCGCATCCACGGTCGCTAGCAGCGCAGCCGTGCGACCGACCATGTCTGCGCCCGGGCCACGTTCGGGCAGTTCGACAACATGAAGAAAATCCGGGAGCTCTCCCGCGACGATGCGCATGGCTTCCTGAGCCGACGAGCCCGGCATTGATCCCACGCCGGTGGCAATGGCAGGCAGCCAGACCGTCATGACCTCACGCGGACGCCAACCGCCGCGTGCGGTCAACCGTCGCGGCCCCCACGACCCGAGAGTCGTTGTAGATCACAACGCACTGCCCGGCGGCCAGACCGCGAATTGGCTCAAGCAGATCTATCACCACGCGGTCGTCCACCGTGGTCACTCGACCCGGCACTGGTTGCGCGTGCGCGCGAACCTGGATCATAACTTCGTCCGCAGGCTTCCCGTGCCACACCGGATCGATCGCCTCTATGCGATCGATGTCTAGAAGCGTGGGTGGACCCAGGGTGACCACGCGCGTGGGCGCATCGATGTCGACGACATAACGCGGTGGTCCACCGGCGATTCCCAGCCCCCGGCGTTGCCCGATCGTGTAGCCGAAGGTGCCTTCGTGCTCCCCAAGGACCTCGCCGCTCACCGCATCAACCATGACCCCGGGCTGCACTCCGATACGACGGGCCACAAACCCGGCCGTGTCACCGTCGGGGATGAAGCAGATGTCGTGACTGTCGGGCTTGCGGGCCACCAGCAGTCCGCGCTGATCCGCTTCTTCGCGCACGGTGTCCTTGATGTCATCGCCAAGCGGCAGCAGTGTCCGCGCAAGGGCGTCGGTGGGCATAACGGCCAGGACGTACGACTGATCCTTGGCTGGGTCGACTGCTCGATGCAGCTCTGGTCCATCAACGCCTGTGACGATGCGTGCGTAGTGGCCCGTCGCAATAGCGTCGAAGTCCATGGCGAGTGCTCGGTCGAGCACGGCTCGAAACTTGATGGCCTGGTTGCAGCGCACGCACGGATTAGGCGTGCGTCCGATGCTGTACTCCGCGAGGAAGTCCTCGATGACGGCGCTAGCGAACTGCTCCGACAGGTCCCATACGTAGAACGGGATCCCGAGCATGTCGGCCACTCGCCGTGCGTCACGCGCATCATCAAGCGTGCAGCAGCCCCGTGAGCGGCCATTGGACTGTGCTCGGGCAAGCGCCAGGTGCACCCCGACAACCTCGTGGCCCGCATCGACCAGGCGAGCTGCAGCGACCGAGGAATCCACACCGCCCGACATGGCGGCAATGACACGCATGTCAAAGGGTCCGGACTACCGAGGAGCCAGCGCGCTTGGCACGTTCGACGGCAGACGGCAACGCGCTGACAATGGCACTCACGTCGTCGGCTGTGCTCAACTCTCCTAGGCTGAAGCGCAGCGAGGATCGCGCCGTCTTGGTATCCACACCCATCGCGAGCAGCACGTGGCTGGGCTCGGGGATGCCGGCGGTGCACGCAGACCCGGTGGAACAATCCACGCCCGACGCATCCAGCAGCATCAACAGCAGATCGCCTTCGCATCCGGGGAAGGACATGTGCACATTGCCGGGGAGACGAACGTCGGCGCCAACTCCCGGGTCACCGTTGAGAATCGCATCAGGCACCACCGACGTGATCGCGTCGACGAGTTCGCTGCGCAGGGCTGCCAGATGGCGTGCCCGAGCAGCCTGGCCGGCCACCGCATGCTCGACAGCGGTCGCAAAGGCCGACACCGCGGGGGCATCCAATGTTCCCGAGCGCACTTCACGCTCCTGTCCGCCACCATGCGCGACAGGCGTGAGCATCGTCGTGGGGTTCGCAATCAGCGCGCCGGCGCCGAAAGGTCCGCCCACCTTGTGGCTGCTGATGGTGACGGCATCGGCACCCACCGCCGTCAGATCCATCGGAAGATGTCCCAGAGCCTGCACAGCGTCCGTGTGGAAAGGCACTCCCGCGGCACGACAGATCTCAGCCAGATGTGCCACGGGTTGAACGGTGCCCACCTCGTTGTTCGCCCACATGACGGTGCAGAGAGCGACCTCGCCTTCGGACAGGGCGCGCTCGACTTCGTCGACATCCACCCGACCCAGCGCGTTCACCGCGAGCCAGTCCGCCTGCGCGCCCTGGTCCTCGACCAACCACTGCACCGGGTCCAGCACGGCGTGATGCTCGATCGTCGACAGCAGAATGCGGCTGGCCCCCGTGGCCCGTCGTCGCGACCAGTACAGGCCCTTGATCGCGAGATTGTCTGACTCGGTCCCACCCGCGGTGAAGATGACGGCGCTGGGTCGTACATGCAAGGCAGCCGCAATTCTTTCGCGAGCCTCCTCGACCAGTCGTCTGGCGTGGCGACCCGAGGCATGCAAAGAGGAGGGGTTTCCGACGTGCCGGCTGGCTTCGAGCCACGCCTCACGGGCCGCCGGGATCATCGGGGTTGTGGCGGCATGATCCACGTACACCCGGCTGGCCATAGCCGCCATGCTAGCCATGATCAGGCGCGCTTACTGATCTCCTCGGTCAACTGCGGAACGACCTGGAACAGGTCCCCCACGACCGCGTAGTCAGCGAGCTCGAAGATCGGCGCCTCAGGATCCTTGTTGACGACCACGATGGTCTTGGAGGTCTGCATGCCGGCGCGATGCTGGATGGCGCCGGAGATGCCGTTGGCGATGTACAACTGCGGCGACACGGTCTTACCCGTCTGGCCCACCTGATACTGATGCGGGTACCAGCCGGCGTCGGTTGCCGCTCGTGAAGCTCCAACCGCGGCGTGCAATGCATCGGCCAATCCCTCGATGACCCCGAATCCCTCGGCAGAACCCACGCCACGTCCACCGGAGACCACGATCGCGGCCTCAGCAAGTTCTGGCCGTCCGCCCTTGACCGCAGCGGTACGACCGATGACCTTGGCCTTGGTCGTCGAGGCAGACAGCGCAACAGTGACATCAACTCGCACCGCCGCACCCGTGGCTGCCTCGGGGGCCACACTGTTGGGGCGGACGGTGAATATCGGCGTGCCGCTGGTGACCTGTGAGTGCACCACGGTGGATCCACCGAAGACGCTCTGGGTAGCGATCAGATCGGCCGACACTGCTACCGCATCGGTGATCACACCGGAGTTCGTGCGCACAGCAAGTCGCCCAGCGGCTTCCTTGCCATCGGCGGTGGACGCCACCAGCACTGCACAAGGGGCCTTCTCCGACACCAGGTGCGCGAGAACATCAGACTTCGGCGCCACAGGATGGTCCGCAAACGATGCATCGCCCGCGACGTAGACCGTTGCCGCACCGAACTCTGCCAGCGCGGCGGCGGCCGCATCGCCGTATCCGGGTCCGACCCACACGGCACTGGGCGTGCCCAGGGAGCGTGCCAGGGTCAGGAGTTCTCCGGTGACCTTCTTGACGACGCCATCCTGCTGCTCAACGAGGACGAGAACTTCACTCATGGGACATACCTCTTCTCAGATGAACTTTTGGTCAGCGAGGAACTGGGCGATCTTGACGCCGCCGTCCCCTTCGTCGGTGGTGACAACGCCCGCAGCCTTCGGCGGACGTGCCGCAAAGTCGACAACGGAACTCCACGCGGCGGACGCGCCAAGCTTGGCAGCATCAAGGCCAGCGTCGGCAATCGACAGGGTTTCGACCGGCTTCTTCTTGGCAGCCATGATGCCCTTGAAGGACGGATAACGCGGCTCGTTGATCTTCTCGACAACGCTGAGTACCACCGGAGTAGTCGCGGTCACCGTGTCGAAACCTGATTCGGTCACGCGCTCGATCGTGACGTCGCTGCCGGACACCTCGACTTTCTGCGCGAACGTCAACTGCGCGACGCCGAGCCGCTCGGCGACCATGGCGGGGACAACGCTCATGCGGGCGTCGGTTGACTCTGAGCCGAAGATGACGAGGTCAAAGCCACGATCCTTGATGACTTCAGCCAAGGCATACGAGGTGGCGAGCGCGTCAGATCCGTGGAACCCCGCATCGACGAGGTGAACACCACTGTCGGCGCCCATGCTCAGGGCTTTGCGCACTGTCTCGGCCGCGCGCTCGGGACCCATCGTCACGATGGTGACGTCGCCGCCGGAGGCCTCGACCAGACGAAGTGCTTCTTCGACCGCGTACTCGTCGAGTTCGTTCATCACGCCATCGGCGGATTCGCGGTCCAAGGTGGAGTCGGACGCCTTCAGCTGCTTCTCAGCCCACGTATCCGGGACCTGCTTCACGCACACGGCGATCTTCATGACGGCTCCTGCACTCACGATCAATACTTGGATGTCCTCATACTGCCAGATGGTCTCGAACCCGCCATTTGTAGGGCGAGGCCGCCAGTGGTACCTCCCGGCTACCGCCCCGTGAAGGTCGCCTTGCCGGGGCCGTTCTCGACGAAGGAGGCCATGCCCAGCTTCTGGTCCTCGGTAGCGAAGAGCGAGGCGAACAGAACTCTCTCCATAGCCAGTCCGGTGACCAGATCCGTCTCCAGACCCCGATCGACCGCTTCCTTGGCCGCGCGCGTGGCGAACGCCGGACCTCGAGCCAGTCGCTTCGCAAGAGCCAGCGCTGTTTCCAGCACGTCAGCGCTGGGAACCACCTGCTCGACCAAGCCGATTCGCAAGGACTCCTCCGCGGACACGAAACGGCCGGTGAGCATCAGTTCCTTGGCGCGGGCCGGGCCGACCAGTCGGGGAAGCCGCTGGGTGCCCCCGGCTCCGGGAATGATGCCCAGCAGGATTTCCGGCTGACCCAACTGCGCGTCATCGGCGGCAATGCGCATGTCACAGCACATGGCCAGTTCGCAGCCGCCACCCAGCGCATAGCCGGTGATGGCAGCGATCGTCGGCTGCGGGATCTGCGCGAGGGCCGTGAATGACCCCTGAAGCGAGATGGCCGCCTGGGACATCTCCTGGAAGGACATGTCTGCCATCTCCTTGACGTCCGCTCCCGCGGCAAACACCTTCGGCCCGCCATGCAGCACCACGGCCCCGATATCGGCTCGACCTGCGATCTCCTCCGCGGCCGCGTGGATCTCGCGCTGCATCTGCAGATTCAGGGCATTCATCTTGGGACGATTGAGCAGGATCGTCGCCACGCCATCGTGAACATCTACCTCGACAAAGTCCGCCACGACACCCTCTCCTCGCCCCGGCCGGCTCCTCCGGCTGTGCCCGAGCGTAGCCACTGCGACCGGTACGGTCGGGGCGTGCACTCCTGGCCTGCGTGGGATCCCCTTGGCGTCACTCCAGACGGCAACGGCGGCGCACGCGTGGCCCTCTGGGCCCCCGGGGCCACCCGCGTGGACCTGTCCACATTCGATGACGCAGGTCACGAGTTCCGCACTGAGCTCACCGAGCGTGACCATGACGTTTTTCACGCGCACATGCCCTCGATGCCCGCGGGCACCCGATACGGGTTCAGAGTCACCGGTGCGTGGAATCCCAGCATCGGCCAGCGGTGGAACCCGGCCAAGGTCCTGATTGACCCCTACGCCAAAGCGATCCACGGCGACTACCTGTGGGACTCCGCCATCTTCGGCCATGAGGGCACTGACGATCTCGTCATCAATTCGATCGATTCGGCACCCGCGGTACCCAAGAGTGTCGTCGTTGATGATCACTTCGATTGGGGTGGCGACATTCGACCGCACACCCCCTGGACCGACACCGTCATCTACGAGACGCACGTCAAGGGCTTGACGCGACTTCACCCAGATGTGCCCGATCACCAGCGCGGCACCTACGCCGGTCTGGCACATCCCTCGGTTATCGCTCACCTGACGACCCTGGGCGTCACCGCAGTCGAGCTACTACCGGTACACCAGTCGCTGCCCGAGACGTTCCTCCTCGAGCAAGGGCGCACGAACTACTGGGGTTACAACTCCATCGGATTCTTCGCCCCCCACGCCGGCTACTCGTCTACGGGAGGAACAGGCGGTCAGGTCTCAGAGTTCAAGGGCATGGTGCGGGCACTGCATGCCGCCGGCCTGGAGGTCATCCTCGACGTCGTCTACAACCACACCGCCGAAGGCAGCCACCTGGGGCCGACGCTGTGCTTCCGCGGCATCGATAACGCTCATTACTACCGTCTCACCGATGGGGGGCGTCGCTACGCCGACTCCACGGGTTGCGGAAATAGTCCTTCTGCTTCGCACCCACACGTGGCCCAGCTCATCCTGGATTCACTTCGCTACTGGGTTACCGAGATGCACGTCGACGGCTTCAGGTTCGACCTCGCACCGACCCTTGCCCGGTCACCCGAAGATGTGAATCTGGCCGGAGCATTCATGACAGCCGTCCAGCAGGACCCGGTGCTCCGCCGGGTCAAACTCATCGCCGAACCGTGGGACCTCGGGTACGGCGGCTACCAGGTGGGCAATTACCCCTCGCCATGGAGTGAGTGGAACGACCGATACCGCGGCTGCATTCGAGATTTCTGGCGCGGATCCACCGGCATAGGTGAGCTTGGCACCCGGCTCTCGGGCTCGGCCGACCTCTTTCACCACAACGATCGCGGCCCCCTGGCATCGATTAACTTCGTGACCGCGCACGACGGTTTCACTCTCGCCGATCTCGTCTCGTACAACGACAAGCACAACGAGGCGAACGGTGAGAACAATGCCGATGGCACTCAGGACAACCGTTCGTGTAACTACGGAGCAGAAGGGCCGTCCGACGATCCGGCGATCCTCGCCGTACGTCAACGCCAGATCCGCAACTTCATCTCGACGCTGCTGCTGTCTACCGGTGTTCCCATGCTGCTCGGGGGCGACGAGTTTGGTCGAACGCAAGGCGGCAACAACAACGCCTACTGCCAGGACAACGAGATCTCGTGGTTCGACTGGTCCTGGCAGCAGTGGCAAAGCGATCTCAAGGTCTTCGCAAGTAACGTCATCGCACTAAGACGCCATCACTCGGCATTCACGCAGCGCTACTTCTTTGACGGCGTGCCACTTCACACCGGCGGACCCAAAGATCTGGCATGGCTCTCCACCGACGGTGTCGATCTGACCGTGGAGCAATGGCAGGATCCTCAGTGTCACTCGATGCAGATGTTCCTTGCAGGTGAGTCCTACGGCGCCGAGCATGCAGCGGAAGGTCCATCGGACACGGCATTCCTCATCCTGATCCATGCGGGAACAACACCGATCGTGTTCACCCTGCCCACACGTCCATATGGCCGTTACTACCGACGCGTGATCGACACGTACACGGGGCAGTCCGTCCTCACTCAGGATCGGATTGCCGCGTCAGAAAAGTTGACGCTCCAACCACGCAGCATGGTGGTGCTGCGGGCCTACGACGGACATGAGCACCAGCCTTAGCCGCCCTGGCTCGCTGCCGTCGTAGGTACGGCCAGCAATCCCATCTCAACGCTGGACACCAGGCCTTGGTGTTGGGGCACGATGCGGACCGTATAGCCAAACGGACCGTTCTTGCTCAGGCTGATCGGCAATGAGTACTGCCACCGATTCCCGTCGTATCGCTCCCCCGGCACCATCGACATGGTGTCGGACTGCCGAATCCGATCATCGGCATCCACGCGACCGAAGACCACCTGCACGTCAACATCCTCTGGCGAAAGCTCGCCGAGCGATACATACGCGCGAATCATGACCTGGGATCCCAGACTGACCACATCGCCAAGACCGTCAGCATCAACGTGATCCACTTGGATCTCACCCCACGTCGCTCGCACGCGCTGCTTCCACGCCCCGACCTCTCGGGCGAGAGCGAAATTGTTCGCCTCTACGGCGCGACCAGACTCTGCCGCCGGGATGTACAAGCGTGTGACGTACTCGCGCAACATTCGGGTCGCCAAAACCTTGGGGCCCAAGGTGCTCAGGGTGTGCCGCATCATCGACATCCAGCGAGGCGGAATTCCGCGAGCATCACGTGTGTAGTACGCGGGAGCGACAGCATTCTCCATGAGGTTGTACAGGCCCTCGGCCTCAAGATCGTCGCGCCGTTCAGCATCATCGATGCCGTCAGCGGTCGGGATGGCCCAACCGTTCTCGCCGTCGAACCACTCGTCCCACCAACCGTCGAGAATCGAGAGATTGAGTGCTCCATTGAGTGCGGCCTTCATGCCCGAGGTGCCTGAGGCTTCAAGCGGACGAATGGGATTGTTGAGCCAGACGTCGCAGCCGGGGTACAGCACCGTCGCCATCTCGATCTCATAATCGGGAAGGAACACGATGCGGTGCCGCACATCCTCGCCATCGGTGAACTTCACCAGCTCCTGGATCAGCCGCTTTCCGCCCTCGTCTGCCGGGTGCGCCTTTCCTGCCACGACCAGCTGGATCGGATGATCAGGATCCGTCAGCAAAGCGCGCAGTCGGCCCTGGTCTCGCAGCATGAGGGTGAGGCGCTTGTATGACGGTACGCGCCGCGCGAAGCCAATGGTGAGGACATCGGGGCTGAGGACCGAGTCGATCCACCCGAGCTCGGCAGGGCTGGCCCCGCGCAGAAGCCAGGAGGCGCGGAGCCGTTCCCGGGCCATGGTCACCAACGCGCTTCGCAGATTGCGCTTGATGGCCCACAGGTCCTCGTCGGACGCTCGCGCGATGGCCTCCCAGCCGGCCGCGTCATCGACGGACGCCCCATGGGCGAGTTCCAGGATCGGGCGCGCGGTCCACGTCGGAGCATGTACCCCGTTCGTCACCGAGGTGATCGGTACTTCGTCACTGTCGAAGGACGACCACAGTCCGTTGAACATGTGCCGAGACACGTCTCCGTGCAGAAGGCTGACACCGTTGGCACGCTGGCCAAGGCGAAGTCCCATGACCGCCATGTTGAAGACGCCACGGTCGCCGCCCGGGAATGACTCGGTTCCAAGCTCCAGGACTTTGTCGATCGGCACGCCCGCGAGCGAGTTGCTGCCACCGAGGTACTGCACAATCATGTCGCGCGGAAATCGATCGATGCCGGCGGGCACGGGCGTGTGGGTCGTGAACACCGTGCTGGCGCGTGTTACTTCAAGGGCCTCGTCGAACGTCATCTGCGGGTCATGCTCCACGAGCTCACGAATGCGCTCAAGCCCGAGGAAGCCCGCATGACCTTCATTCGTGTGGAACACCTCTGGTGCGGATCGACCGGAGATTCGGCAATACGTGCGCAGGGCACGCACGCCTCCAATGCCGAGCAGCATCTCCTGCATGAGCCGGTGTTCGCCGCCACCGCCGTAGAGGCGGTCGGTGATCTCCCGCTCCGCCGAGCCGTTTTCTTCCACATCCGAGTCGAGCATCAGCAGCGGGACACGCCCCACCATCGCCACCCAGATGCGTGCGGCAACAGTGCGACCGCCAGGCAGTTCGATGCGAATCCTCGCCGGTGTGCCATCTGCCTCGCGCAAGAGCGTGACGGGACTCTCGTCAGGATCCGTGATCGGGTACTTCTCCTGCTGCCAACCATCGCTCGCGAGAGACTGCGTGAAATAGCCGGCGCGATAGAACAGGCCAATGGCGATCAGCGGCACACCAAGATCGCTCGCGGTCTTGAGGTGGTCCCCCGCCAGAATGCCCAAGCCACCGGAGTACTGCGGTAGCGCCGCTGCGATCCCGTACTCGGGAGAGAAGTACGCGATGGCAGCGGGTGCGTCCGCCCCGAGCGATTGGTACCAGCGATTCTGAGTGAGATAGCCGCGAAGGTCATCCACTGTGCGGTTCACCCAGTCCACGAACGACCCATCCTCTGCCAGGGCCGCGAGGCGCTCCGCGGACACGTCGCCCAGGAGAGCGACGGGGTCGTGACCCGAGGACTGCCACAGGTCGTGGTCAATGGCATCGAACACGTCGCGAGTCTGAGGGCTCCACGACCAACGTAGGTTGATGGCGAGTTCTTCCAGGCCCATCAGGGCGGAGGGGAGAACGGTGCGGACGGTAAAACGGCGGATGGCTCTCACACGGGAACGCTATCGGGGCTTCGACCCCGCCCCTCCGGAAGGGACTGGAGTTCACCCTCACTTCGCCTTGACGAAACACAACGCTCCGCTTGCACCCCTATCGCCGATAGTCTCAGGGCATGACGGAGCGCGCTTCCCAGCGCCCGAATCTCCTAACGGGCCGCGTGTCCATTGCTGGCGTGTCCCCCTCGAGCCTGGATGGCCGTCGGCCCGCAGCGGCCGTCGTCGATGAGGCTGTGCCGATCGTCGTGACCGCCTTTCGCGAGGGACACGACGCCATGGGGGTATCTGCCGTTCTGCGCCGGCCCGACGGTACGGCCGCGCAACAGGTGCACCTGACGCTTCACGACGCCGGGCTCGACCAGTGGCGAGGCATCGTGCAGCCGGACGGCGAGGGCGAGTGGACCTTCGACATCGAGGCATGGAGCAACCCCTTCGACACGTGGCGCAATCGCGCACGGATCAAGGTTCCCGCAGGAGTTGACGTGGAACTCGAACTTCTCGAGGGGTCGCAACTTTTTCAGCGATACGCCGCGGACCTCCCTGGTGCCGATGCCGCCCTGCTCACCCGCGCCGCGCACGCAATGGTCAACTCGGCTTTGCCTTTGATGGCGCGCCTTGCCGCAGGTACCGACCCGGCCATTGCCGTTCTCTTCGCGCGAACTCCGGTGCGCGACCACGTCACCGTCAGTGCAGGGTGGCCGCTGCGCGTGCAACGTCGCAGGGCGCTGGTCGGATCGTGGTACGAGTTCTTTCCGCGCAGTGAGGGGGCGATTCCCCCGATCTCGGGAACCTTCCGCACCGCGACGTCTCGATTGGACGAGGTCGCGGCGATGGGCTTCGACGTCGTGTACCTACCTCCTGTTCATCCCATCGGCGCTGTCAACCGCAAGGGGCCAAACAACACCCTGACGCCGGGCAAGGATGATCCCGGAAGCCCTTGGGCCATCGGGTCGCAAGACGGCGGTCACGACGCCATCCATCCAGATCTAGGCACCCTCGCAGACTTCGACGCATTCGTGTCACATGCGCGCACCTTGAACATGGAGGTCGCCCTCGACCTGGCCCTGCAGGCGGCACCCGACCATCCGTGGGTCACCGCACATCCCGACTGGTTCACCACCCGGGCCGACGGGTCCATAGCGTTCGCCGAGAACCCGCCAAAGAAGTACCAGGACATCTACCCGCTCAATTTCGATAACGACCCCGAAGGGATCTACGCCGAGATCGAACGCGTTGTCCGCCACTGGATGGCGCACGGGGTGCGCATCTTCCGGGTAGACAATCCGCACACCAAGCCCCTCTGGCTGTGGGACCGACTCTTGGCTAGCGTTCGGGCCACCGATCCAGATGTGCTCTTTCTTGCCGAAGCCTTCACTCGTCCACCGATGATGCAAGCCTTGGCAGAGGTTGGCTTTCAACAGAGCTACACGTATTTCACCTGGCGCAATAGCCGCGACGAGCTCCAGGAGTACGCAACCGAACTCGCACACCAGCGTTCGGCATATATGCGCCCTAACTTCTTCGTCAACACCCCAGACATCCTCACCGAATACCTGCAGCACTCTGGTCCTGCGGGTTTCCAGATCCGAGCGACGCTCGCCGCGACTCTTTCACCGACCTATGGGGTCTACAGCGGCTATGAGCTGTACGAGGACCAACCGGTGCGGCCCGGCAGTGAGGAGTACCTCAATTCCGAGAAGTACCAGCTACGACCGCGTGACTGGTCGTCGGACGCCGACACTCTTGCCCCCTACCTGACTCTTCTCAATCAACTTCGCCGCGATCACCCGGCACTTCAAGACCTTCGCTCGCTCACCTTCCATGCTTCTGAGTCCCACGGCATCATCGCCTTTTCCAAGCAGGTGGGCGAGGACCTGATCCTTGTCGCCTGCCTGATGGATCCACTCGAATGCGAGTCGACCATCTGGTGGGATATGCACGCGCTGGGCATGGAGGAAGACGACCGATTCCTGGCGCACGACCTGCTCACGAATATGACCTGGACGTGGGGTCAGCAGACCTACGTCAAGCTTCGCCCCGAGTCACAGGTGGCCCACATCGTCCACGTGCGCAAGGCCTGAGGGGTGTCCGTGTCTTCGTCTCCGCAACCGATGGCTTCTCCAGCGTCCGCGGACGAGCTCGATCGCATTGTCGGAGGCTGGCACCACGATCCACATAGTGTTCTTGGACCGCACTTTCATGACGGATCCGTCACGGTGCGAGTTTTGCGTCCGCACGCCGATGCCGTCGTCATCGTGACAGCGGACGCGCGTGTCGATATGCAGCACGAACACCGGGGCATCTGGGTTGCCGTACTCCCCCGCACCGAGGTTCCCGATTACACCATCGACGTCAGGTACGACGGGGTCACCATTCCTGCCGACGATCCCTACCGATTTCTGCCCACCCTCGGCGGTATGGACATCCACCTGATTCAGGAAGGGCGTCACGAACAGTTGTGGGATGTCCTCGGGGCACACGTGCGCGATTACACAACCTCCATGGGCACGGTGACCGGAGTGTCTTTTGCGGTCTGGGCCCCCAGCGCACAGGGCGTTCGCGTGGCAGGCGACTTCAACTACTGGGACGCGACTGGTCATCCGATGCGGTCCTTGGGCTCCTGCGGCGTCTGGGAACTCTTCGTTCCCCGCGTCGGCGACGCAACGCTCTACAAGTTCGAGATTCTCGGTCGCGATGGCGTGTGGCGACGCAAGGCTGATCCGTGGGCTTTTGCGACCGAGGTTCCTCCGGCTACCGGTTCCATCGTGTTTTCGTCGGCGCACACCTGGCATGACGACGAATGGTTGCGCCACCGTGCGGAGATCAACCACTACAAGCAGCCCATGTCGATTTACGAGGTGCACCTGGGTTCGTGGCGACCGGGACTCTCGTATCGCCAACTTGCCGCGGAGCTCACGGCCTACCTGATCGACATGGCGTACACGCACGTGGAGTTCCTCCCGGTGGCCGAGCATCCTTACGGGCCGTCCTGGGGCTATCAGGTGACGTCATACTTCGCTCCCTCGTCTCGCTTCGGCTCCCCAGATGACCTCCGCTACCTCATCGACACGCTCCACCAGGCCGGGATCGGCGTCATTGTCGACTGGGTGCCCGCGCACTTTCCGAAGGACGATTGGGCGCTGGCCCGGTTTGACGGCTCAACCCTCTACGAGCATGCCGATCCGCAACGAGGTGAGCACCCTGACTGGGGCACGTTCGTGTTCGATTTCGGCCGCCCCGAGGTTCGGAATTTTCTCGTTGCAAATGCCTTGTTCTGGCTGCAGGAGTTTCACGTCGACGGGCTTCGGGTCGACGCCGTCGCGTCCATGCTCTACTTGGACTACTCGCGAGAGGACGGCGAGTGGACTCCCAATCAGTTCGGCGGTCGCGAGAATCTTGACGCGGTCGTGTTCCTCCAGGAGATGAACTCCACGGTTTATCGCCGCGTCCCCGGCATCATCACGATTGCAGAAGAGTCCACGTCATGGCCGGGAGTCACGCGGCCCACATTTCTGGGCGGACTCGGCTTCGGCTTCAAGTGGAATATGGGTTGGATGCACGACACGCTGGACTACATCAAGCATGATCCCATCCATCGCAAGTACCACCACCACGAACTTACGTTCGCGATGCTGTACGCCTACAGCGAGCACTTCATTCTGCCGATTTCACACGACGAGGTTGTGCACGGCAAAGGCTCACTCATCGGCAAGATGCCCGGTGATCGATGGCAGGAACTCGCCAACCTGCGCGCCTACCTTGGGCTGATGTACACCCACCCGGGCCGCAAGCTGTTGTTCATGGGAGCAGAGTTCGCGCAATCCGCCGAATGGAACAGCGATGCCGGTCTGGACTGGCGGCTCCTTGAGTTTACCGAGCATCAGGGCATCCATCGCTTGGCGATGGACATCAACCGGGTGTACCGAGACACGCCGGCACTGTGGCAAGCAGATGACGAGCCGCATGGCTTCTCATGGATCGATGCCAACGACTCGGGCTCAAATACCTACACCTACCTGCGTCGCGATGATTCCGGCGGCATGGTCGCCGTTGCGCTCAACTTCTCCCCCGTCACTCGCGAGGGATACCACATCGGATTGCCCGCCAGCGGCCGCTGGACGGAGATCCTCAACACCGACGCAGGGATATACGGGGGCTCCGACACCGGAAACATGGGGACGGTGTGGTCGCAGGAGTGGGGTCATCACGGACAACCCGCATCGGCATGGATGACACTTCCGCCCCTTGGCGCCGTGGTGCTGCGGTACGACGGCTGGCAGGACTAGAAGAGCGCGCTCGACAAAGCCGCGCGTGCCGCCGGCACAGCCGGGTCTGGGCCAGCAACCGCGAAGTACTCGATGACCCGCTGCCGGGCGGCATCCCGATCCTCACCCGAGGTCATGCGCACAGCGCCGATGGACAGGTCAAAGGCCCGTGACCATTCGTTGCGAAGCGCTGCGAAATCTGCCGAGAGAAGTGCATCGCTTGGAGTGGTCGTCGAGACGGGCTCGGATGCATCCTCGGTGCGCGCATAGATGCCCACCAGCGCAATGCCGGCCGCGGCGTCAGGGTCGTTGGGCATCACCGCAAGGACAGCCCGATACGCCTTGTCGGCGGCACTCCAATCACCCTGCTCGATGGCCGCATAGGCCGCGTCGAAGCGGGGGTCGGCCGGTGGCTCCGCGGGCGCAGCATCTGCTCCTGCCGCTGACTCACCAAGAGACGCACCGGGCAGACCTTGCTCCGCTGCGACCCGAAGCAGCTCGTCGAGTAACTGCCTGATCTGTGCTTCGGGATACACGCCGTTGAACAGCGGCAGCACTCGCCCGCCAATGGCCGCAAAAACTGCAGGGATCGACTGCACTTGGAACGCCTGAGAGATTGCCGGATTGGCATCAACGTCGATTTTGGCGAGCACCCATTGGCCAGCACCCTCGGCAGCCAGCATCTCCAGCACCGGCGACAGCTGCTTGCACGGCTCGCACCACTCGGCCCACAAATCGATGACCACCGGGACCTGCAGGGACCGCTGAAGGACCTCGGTCTCGAAGGTTGCGTCCGTGGCATGGATGACCACGCCCGCCGGGGCATGTGCCATCGCGGTCGCCGCACGCTGCTCGGTTTGTCTGGCGGAGGCGAGGGCACCGAGGTCGACGGCGCCGCGTGCAGAGATCTTGGCCATGATCGCATTGTGGCCCACCGGGCCGAAGGGCCGCGTGTCGACGGGTCATTGTTCTCAAAGTTCAGGAGAATCCGGTCATGCACGTCTCCGCCAAAGCCGACTACGGAATGCGCGCGCTCCTGGAGTTGACCGCCTCGCATGCCCAGGACCCCACGCGCCTGGTCAAAGGCGAGGCCATCGCCAACGCCCAGGGGATCCCCCTGAAATTTCTCGAGGGCATTCTGCGACAACTTCGCCAAGCCGGGATCGTGGCAAGCCAGCGCGGTGCGCTCGGCGGTTACCGCCTCGATCGATCCCCCGTCGACATCACGATCGCTGACATTGTCCGAGCCCTTGATGGGCCTCTGGCGGCTGTTCGCGGCCAGCGTCCCGAGGACCTGGAGTACAGCGGGGCCGCAGAACACCTTCGCGAGGTGTGGATCGCCGTGCGCGCGTCCATGCGTCATGTGCTCGAGCGCACCACACTGGCGGATGTGGCACAGGGAACAATGCCAGAGCAGGTCTCGGCTTTGATCGCTGAGCCGGGAGCCTGGCAGCGTCGCTAAGGGCCGACTAGCTCTTGGGCGGCCGAGAAGGAATCGAGCCGACCCTCGGCTACATCGAGGGCAAGAGAGTCCAAGAGCTCGGCATCGATTCGAGCCCGCAGCATTCCGACAACCCACCCAAGGATCTCCTCGCGGGATCGTGTTCGTACACGGGACGTCCCCGACTGCATCAGCCACTCATCGCGCGCATCGATCGCGGCGACCAGATCTGCAATGCCGTCGCGATCAGCGGCAACCGACATCACCACTCGCGGCTGCCACGCACCTTCGGCACGATGCCCCAGTGCCAGCATCGAGCGAATCTCGCGCGCGGTCGATTCGGCTCCGTCGCGATCAGCCTTGTTGACGCACAGGATGTCGCCCACTTCGAGGATGCCAGCCTTGGCCGCCTGGATGCCATCACCCATGCCGGGGGCCAGCAGTACCACCGTGGTGTCGGCGGCACCGGCCACCTCGATCTCGGACTGACCGACCCCGACCGTCTCGATAAGCACGACGTCATAGCCCGCCGCGTCCAGCACATGCAACGCCTGAACCGTCGCACTCGCCAGTCCGCCCAGATGCCCGCGTGCACCCATGGAGCGTATGAACACTCCAGGATCGGTGGCGTGATCCTGCATGCGAACACGATCACCCAGGAGGGCGCCACCGGAGAACGGGGACGACGGGTCGACCGCGAGTACCCCGACAGTCTGGTCACGCATCCGGAACTCGCGGATCAGGGCTGACGTGGTCGTGGACTTGCCGACGCCAGGAGCCCCGGTGATGCCAATGACGCGAGCATGCCGTGCATCAACAAGAGCCGACAGGAGCTGCGGCACGTGCGCGGATCCGTCTTCGATGAGGGAGATGGCGCGGGCTATCTCGCGCGGACGACCGTCACGCACACCGGCGACAAGATCGGTCAGGTCCACCTCGATATCCCTTCTCATCAGAGGAGATGACAACATATCGCCATGCAGCCCACCCGGATCGATCACGTCGGCATCGCCGTCCCCGACCTCGACGAAGCCATCGCGTTCTACAAGCGAGCCTTCGGACTGAAGGTCGTGCATGAAGAGGTCAACGAGGAGCAGGGCGTCCGCGAGGCCATGCTGGCCATCGGCGACTCCTACCTTCAACTGCTGGCGCCCCTGACCCCCGAGTCCACCATTGGAAAGTTCCTCGACCGCTCGGGCCCGGGCATCCAGCAGATGGCCTTCGCCGTGGACGACGTCGAGGCGGCGGCAGCAGACCTACGAGCCGCCGGCGTACGCGTGCTCTACGACCAGGCCAAAGTCGGCACCGGAGGGTCTCTGGTGAACTTCTGCCACCCCAAGGACTGCGGTGGTGTCCTCGTGGAGCTTGTCCAGGTCGCCACCGGCCACTGATTCGGCCGTCACCGGGATGTCATCTGTCCCTCCTACGATGTGGTGGTGAGCGCCACCCCACAGCAGCCGTGGCGACTGGACCGGGGCCGCGCTGTTGGGGACATGGGCTACCTCCCCGGGTTGGACGGACTGCGCGCCATCGCAGTCCTGGGCGTCCTGCTCTATCACGCGGACGTGCCTTGGCTGCCCGGCGGTTTCCTCGGCGTCGACGTCTTCTTCGTCCTCAGCGGCTTCCTCATCACCTCGCTGATCTTGGAGGAGATGGATCGTTCAGGTCGCTTGAACTTCGGTCGCTTCTACCTCGGCCGAGCACGACGCTTGCTACCCGCGCTCATGCTGGTTCTCATCGTCGCCTGCATCGCCGCGGTCATCGTGTACCGCGACGCTGCCTCACAGGTCCGCACCGATGCACTGGCCTCTATCTTCTACGTCAACAACTGGTGGTACGTCATCCAGGAGCAGTCGTACTTCGAGTTCATCGGGCGACCCCCATTGCTCAAGCACCTGTGGTCCCTCGCGGTCGAAGAACAGTTCTACCTGATCTGGCCGGCCATCACGTACCTCGTGTATCGGCGCATGCGGCGTCGCGGAGTAGCACTCGTCTCCCTGCTCCTGGCAGCAGGATCCACAGCGTGGCTCATCGTGATTTCTCGCCAAAGCGGCTTTCCGGATCTCGCTGATCCCAGTCGCGCCTACTTCGGCACCGACTCGCATTGCATGGGCCTGCTTGTCGGTGCAGCTCTGGCCACACTCTGGCGTCCCGGCCGACTGAGAGCTCCACTCGCCCGCACGAGTTCGATCATCGTGACGAGCGTGGGACTCGTCGCACTCGTGTGCGTTCTATACTTCTTCGTGTCCGTGGGCGAATACACGCCCTTCATGTACACGCATGGTGGGTTCCTGATCCTGGCGGTCGTGACCATGCTGCTCATAGCAATGGCCACCCACCCGGGCGCTCCGCTGGGGCGGTGGCTAGGCGTACAGCCGCTGCGATGGATAGGCCAACGTTCCTACGGGCTGTACCTGTGGCATTGGCCGATCTACATGGTCACCCGCCCACTCCTGGACTGGCCACTGGATGGCCCCCTCGTCCTCGTTCTTCGTCTCGCGCTGACGTTCGGCGTTGCCGAGCTGTCGTACCGCTTCGTTGAGATCCCCATTCGCCGCGGAGTACTCGGACGCCTCTGGCGGCATTGGCGAACCACAGCCGGCGCGATGCACGCTCGCCTCACGGGCATCCTCGCGGCCGGTGGCACCTTGCTCGCCGTTGGACTTACGGTGTTGGTTGTCAGCCTGCTCGCCGTTCCCGCACCCAACTCCGAAGCAGCGGTGGCGGCGGACGTCGCCCAGGCCATGGGCATTGCCAACGGTGGGCCAACAGAAGTAGGCATCGACGACGGGCCATCCGCAACCGCAACCGCATCCGCAACCGCATCCGCAGGCTCACCGGGAGAGTCCAGTGCTACTGCCTCCCCCACGGCCGTCGACAACGGACCCGTCACCTTGTTCGGCGACTCCGTCATGCTCGGTGCCCGAGCCGCGATCTACGACGCGATACCCGGTGCGAAAGTAGACGCCTCGGTGTCTCGATTCCCCGGGGCATTCACCGGGCGTATCGCTAAGACGAAGAATCGCGGACGACTCGCCGACATCGTGGTTATCCACGCGGGGACCAACGGCGTCATGCCCGAGTCGATCCTGCGGGCGATGCTGGATCAGCTGACCGACCGTGAGCGCGTGGTCGTCGTGAACACCGCGGTGCCCCGACCATGGCGAGGTCCAGACAACAAGGTGATAAGCACCGTCACCAAGGACTATCCCAATGTTGTCGTCGTGGACTGGAACGCTGTCGCGCAGGAACATCCAGAGTGGTTCGTCTCCGACGGCGTCCACCTGACCGGGCCGGGCGCCAAGGCTTTCGCCGCCATGATCAAGAAGGCAACTGGGCTGTAGGAAGGTCCGACCATCGTTCCATCGGGCCCGGCCACTGGCTCGGCAAGGGACTCGATCCCGGCACAACACACGCCGCGACCTCGTCCAGCACATGACGCACGAAGCGCTCACCGACCCACAGGTGTCTGGCCTCTGCGACAGGCCGCACATCCGCGTGGGTCATCATCGAGAACCGCTCCATGGCCTCGGGTGGCTGCAGATAGTCATCAAGCTCGGGAATGAGGCACACCACCGGGCGGCCATCAACATTCCACGACGTCATCTCCTCGACCGTGGCAAAGCGCAGAGCAGGTGACAGCAGGATCGCACCCGTGACCGGCGCCACGTTGCCGTGCCGCAGCACGACATCGCAGCCGAAGGACCAGCCCAGAAGCCACGGGTCAGGAAGTCCTCGACGAACGACCTCATCGATCGCCGACTGCAGATCCAGCCCCTCAGCGGTGGAGGCATCGAACTCACCCTCGCTTGTGCCGGCCGCGCTGGTGGTGCCTCGCGTGTTGAATCGCAGCACTGCCATGCCCGCGAGCGCCGGGAGCCGCCAGGCCATCTTGCGCAGGACGTGACTGTCCATCATTCCGCCATGCGTGGGCAGGGGATGCACACACACGATTGTTCCGCGCACCGGCAGGTCGACAGGCAGCGCCAACTCGCCTACCAAGGTGAGGCCATCGGAGGTGCGAAGCCGCAGCGGCTCGCGTTGAGCGGGTAGCACCGAGTTCGCGACGATCTGCGTCATCAGTACCTCGGCCCCTGCCCTCGTACGTTGCGCGAGGTTCGGCGATCGCGAGCCGTCCAGCAGGGCGTGTGCCAATGGCGACGACTCTCGACCGGACCATCTACGGGCCACGCCACCACGTGCGGTGTTGCTTGACGGATTTCCTGGTCGCACCCAGGGCACCGGTAGGGCTTGGTGGACGATGACCCGGTCAGTCGGCGCACATGCCAATCCTCACCCGCATACGCTTCCACGGACTGTGACGAATACGCGGGCGACATCTCGCGTGCATCGTCTTCACGACGACGGTTCTTGCGGCCCACACGTGCAGAGTACCGGGACAGATGCGATGGACCGTTAGAACAGGCGCAGCCCGGGGTCATCCGTGCCCTTCAGCGCTTCGTAATCCAAGACCACACATCGGATGCCCCGGTCCTCAGCCAGCACCCGCGCCTGAGGTTTGATCTCTTGCGCGGCGAACACGCCGCTGACCGGTGTCAGCAACGGATCTCGATTGAGCAGCTCCAAGTACCGAGTCAATTGCTCTACTCCGTCTATTTCACCCCGGCGTTTGATCTCCACGGCCACGGCGCCACCCATGCCGTCGCGACACAGGAGATCCACCGGTCCAATGGCCGTCGGGAATTCTCGGCGCACGAGCGACCACCCTTCACCGAGCACAGCCACATGCATGGCCAAGAGTGCCTGGAGGTGGGATTCGACGCCGTCCTTCACCAGACCGGGGTCAATGCCCAGATCGTGCTCGACGTCGTGGATCACTTCATGGAGGGTGATCTGCAACTGCTCGCCCGCCTTGTTCTCCACGACCAAGCGAGGGGGCTCGTCCGCACTGCCACCATCCACCATGCGGGCAACGCACGGCGGGCTCATCCAGTTAAGCGGCTTGTAGGACCCGCCATCGGAATGGATCAGCACCGACCCATCGGCCTTGAGCATCAGGACTCGCGTGGCCTCAGGCAGGTGAGCGGTCAGCCGCCCCACGTAGTCCACGCTGCACCGAGCCACCACGATCCGCACGTTGGGCACCGTATCGGGTGGCGGCCAGGCCTCCCACACGGCACGATTGCCGCATGCCAAGTTGGAACGCATTCTCGTTTGCGTTCGGCCCGCTTTTCGCCGCAGCCCTGATCGGCTTGCTGATCCTGATCCTGCGCTGGTCTCACCGTCGAGGCGCGTCTGTTGTCGCTGCCCCGCCCAGACAGGGCACGGTCGACGAGTACGGCCTGCTCGTGCCGGTGGCTTCACCCACGAACTTCATCGAGGGTGAAGTACTGCGGCAGACGCTCGAGGCCAGTGGTATCCGTGCCAACCTGGCGACAACGCTCGAGGGGCCGCGGGTTCTGGTGTGGCCCGCGGATCTGGCCAAGGCCACGAAGGTGCTGCGTAACTCGCCTGAGTCCCGGGGATGAGTTCCCGAGCATGTCGGTCAGCCGACGTCAACCCGCTGCACGTCTGCGCCAAGGGACTGCAGGGCCGGGATGAAGCCGGCGTAGCCCCGATCCACATGTGACATTCCATAGACCGTGGTCTCGCCCTCGGCCACCAGACCCGCAAGGACCAGCCCCGCACCCGCGCGGATATCTGTGGCCTCGACAGGTGCCGCCGAGAGCCGCGCTCGTCCGCGCACCAACGCGTGGTGGCCATCGGTGCGCACGTCTGCACCGAGGCGCGCCAGTTCCTGCACGAATCGAAAGCGAGCCTCGAAGAGATTCTCGGTGACCAGAGCGGCGCCTTCGGCAATGGCATTGAGCGCGATGAATTGCGGCTGCAGGTCTGTCGGGAATCCGGGGTACGGCAGCGTGACGATGTCCACGGCCTTGGGTCGTCGTGCCATCTGCACGCGAAAACCGTCATGCATCGTCGTGATGTCGGCCCCGGCGATGGCAAGTTTCTCCAACGACATCAACAGGTGTTCGGCACGCGCATCCCTCACCGTGATGTCCCCCAGCGTCATGGTGGCAGCCACGGCCCACGTGCCGGCCACGATGCGATCCGGAACCGTGCGGTGAGTGACCGGATGGAGAGCGTCAACGCCCTGAACCTCAATCGTCGACGTCCCCACGCCATCGACCTGGGCACCCATCGCGATGAGCATCTCGCAGATATCCACGATGTCTGGCTCGCGAGCCGCATTGTCGATCACTGTTGTCCCGTCAGCCAGCACCGCGGCCATCAGGATCGTCTCAGTCGCGCCGACACTGGGGAAGTCCAGCCACACGTGTGCTCCGCGCAGGCGACCGGCAGCCGACGCGATCAGGTAGCCATGCTCATTGGTGACCTCGGCTCCCATGCGCACGAGCCCGTCGATGTGCATGTCCAGGCCACGAGAACCAATATTGTCGCCTCCGGGCAGGGCCACGTGCGCCGCGCGCATCCGTGTGACCAAGGGACCGAGCACGCAGATTGATGCACGCATGCGTCTGACCAGGTCATAGTCGGCGCGATGGTCGGGCTCCAGCGGAACGTCAATGCGAACCGCGTCAGCCTCGCGCGTGACATGGCAGCCAAGCCGTCGCAGCAGCTCGGACATGATCTCGACGTCGAGGATGTCAGGGACGTTGTGGATGGTGCTGACTCCCGGGGCAAGCAGGGTGGCTGCCATGAGCTTGAGGACGGAGTTCTTCGCGCCCACGACGTGCACCTCGCCGCGCAGGGGCGCACCCCCGATGACCCGCACGACCTCCACATCCACATCGTAGGCGCGAACCGGCTCAGGTTCCCGATGTGCCATAGGGTCAGCACATGGTCAATCTGACACGCATCTACACCCGTACCGGCGACGACGGCACTACCTCCCTGGGAGACATGAGCCGCACGGGCAAGAACGATCCGCGACTCAAGGCCTATGCCGACGTCGATGAGGCTAACTGCGTCATTGGACTGGCTTTGGCCTCCTCTGAGGTCCCGGACGACATTCGCGCGCTCCTCCTTACCGTGCAGAACGACCTCTTCGATGTGGGTGCCGACCTCTGCACCCCTGTCATTGACAACCCCGAACATGAGCCCCTGCGAGTGACCCAGCCCTACATCGATCGACTCGAATCCTGGTGCGACGAATACAACAGCACATTGGAGCCACTTCGCTCCTTCATCCTGCCGGGCGGTTCGCCGCTCGCGGCTCACCTGCATGTGGCCCGAACCGTGGTCCGTCGCTCAGAGCGCACCACCTGGGCCGCCTTGGACACCTACCACGGCGGCATGAACATGCTGACGGCCACGTACCTCAATCGCCTCAGCGACCTGCTCTTCATCCTGTCGCGCGTGGCGAATCTGCCGGGCGGCGACGTGCTGTGGCAGCCCGGCGCCAACCGGTAAGGCACCTGCCGTGCCCTATCAACTCACGGTCCGACTGCAGTCGGCTCAGCAGTTGTTCGAGGTCGTCACTCTGAGCCCCACGTCGCCGCACTACACCGAATTCACGGCACAGCCGGCAATGGAGACCGTACGAGACCTCCTTCTCCTTCGACAGCCTCGCAAGACCGATGAGGTGGAACTCCTTCTCGTGCTCCCCGCCGCGCACATCCACCCCGGGATTGACGACGAACTCACCGCCGCTGTCCGACGGTGGGTGCGGGTTCAGAACCGCATGGACAATGAGTCGACGGCCGCAGGAGGGGCCATCGGTCGGCGGCTGTTTGCGGTTGGGGTCGCGGTTTTTCTCCTCCTGCAGACTGCGGCCATCTACCTTCGCAACTACAGCGACGCGACAAACAACGATCCACTCGCAGCAGTTGCCGAGGGTCTCAGCGTCACCAGTTGGGTCATGCTGTGGTTCCCGGTCCAGACATTCACGGTCGAGGTCTGGCGCAATTCGATCCGACGTCGGCGGGCAGACGTGATCGAGCGAATGACGGTTCGCACGGCCGCCGACCCGGCGTAATCCAGCTAGCGGTTGATACCGGCCATCGACGCTGCCGAGAGGCGGGTCTCAGCACGCTTCAGGGCCGACTGCTCGTCGGGCTCCTCGCCCGCCGCCTGCGCACGCGCAAGTGCCATCTTGGCCCGATCAATGTCGATGTCTGCCGCCATCTCCGCTACCTCGGCGATGATGTTGACCTCGTCCTTGGCAACCGACAGGAAGCCGCCATGGGCAGCAACCACGATCACGGAGCCGTCCGCGGTTGTCACACGAACGGGGCTGTCCTGCAGGAGCGCCAGCACCGGCTCGTGACCCGGCAGGATGCCGATGTCACCCTCCGGGGTCTTGGCCACGACACTCGCGGCGGTGCCGGACCAGATGCCCCGCTCCGCTGACACGACGGCGACGGTCAACTCGGCCATTGCTACTTCTTAACCAAGTCGGCCGCGTTCTTCTCGACCTCGTCGATGCCGCCGCACATGAAGAATGCCTGCTCCGGCAGATGGTCGTAGTCGCCTTCGCACAAGCGCTTGAAGGAGGCGATGGTCTCCTCGACCGGCACGAACGATCCCGGCTGGCCCGTGAAGGCCTCTGCGACGAACATGTTCTGCGACAGGAAGCGCTGGATGCGCCGAGCGCGCCCCACGATGATCTTGTCTTCTTCGGAGAGTTCGTCGATACCGAGGATGGCGATGATGTCCTGGAGGTCCTTGTAACGCTGCAGGATCTCCTTGACTCGAGCGGCCACGCGGTAGTGATCCTCGCCAACATAGCGCGGATCCAGAATTCGCGAGGTGGAGTCGAGTGGATCCACGGCCGGATAAATACCGAGCTCGGAGATCGGGCGCGAGAGCACCGTCGTTGCATCGAGGTGCGCGAACGTCGTGGCCGGAGCCGGGTCGGTGAGGTCGTCAGCGGGGACATAGATCGCCTGCAGCGACGTGATCGAGTGACCACGGGTCGAGGTGATGCGCTCCTGCAGCTGGCCCATCTCGTCGGCCAGGGTCGGCTGGTAACCGACAGCCGAAGGCATGCGGCCCAGCAGGGTCGACACCTCCGAACCGGCCTGCGTGAAGCGGAAGATGTTGTCGATGAACAGCAGCACGTCCTGCTTCTGCACATCGCGGAAGTACTCCGCCATGGTGAGCGCTGTCAGGGCAACGCGAAGGCGCGTGCCCGGCGGCTCGTCCATCTGGCCGAACACAAGCGCGGTCTTCTCGAGGACGCCTGACTCGGTCATTTCCAGGAAGAGGTCGTTGCCCTCGCGGGTGCGCTCGCCGACACCGGCGAACACCGACACGCCACCGAAGTTCTCTGCGACTCGGTAGATCATTTCCTGGATGAGAACGGTCTTGCCGACACCCGCGCCACCGAACAGGCCGATCTTTCCGCCCTTGACGTACGGGGTCAGCAGGTCGATGACCTTGATACCGGTCGCGAAGACCTCGGTCTTGGACTCGAGCTGGTCGAAAGCGGGGGCTTGGCGATGAATGCTCCAGCGGTCCTTGATCTCAAGAGAGGCTTCCGGCACATCCAGCGGCACACCCAGGGTGTTCCACACGTGACCCTTGGTGACGTCCCCGACGGGCACCATGATCGGGTTGCCCGAGTCCTGCACCGGCGCCCCGCGCACCAGCCCGTCAGTGGCCTGCATCGAGATGGCGCGCACCATGTTGTCGCCGATGTGCTGGGCAACCTCCAAGGTCAGCGTGCGGGAACCGCCGCCCTCGCTGTTCTTGTCGAACGACACCTCCACTGTGAGGGCGTTGTAGAGGGCCGGCATGGCCTCGACGGGGAACTCCACGTCGACGACCGGGCCGGTCACCCGTGCGACTCGGCCTACACCGGTCTTGGTCTCAGTCGTTGCGGTCATGGTTCCTCCTATGCGCTGGCGGACAGAGCGTCGGCGCCGCCGACGATCTCGCTGATTTCTTGGGTGATCTCGGCCTGGCGGGCCTGGTTGGCCTGACGGGAAAGCGACTTGATGAGTTCTTCGGCGTTGTCGGTTGCCGACTTCATTGCTCGGCGACGTGCAGCATGCTCGGAAGCCGCGGCCATCAGCAGGGCTGAGTACACGGTGTGGTCTATGTAGCGGGGCAGCAGTGCATCGAGGACTGCCTCGGCATCCGGTTCGAATTCGTACAGCGGGAAGGCTGCCGCACTGTCGATTTTCTCGACAACCTCGTCAACTACCTCCAGCGGGAGCACCCGCTTGATGTGCGCCTCCTGGGTGACCATCGAGACGAAACGCGTGTAGACCACATGGATCTCGTCCACGCCGCCCTCTGCGTCGGGCGTCAGAAAAGCCTCGAGCAGATCGCCACCAATGCGCTTGGCGTCGGCATACGTGGGCTGATCGGTGAAACCTGTGTACTCCCCCGCCATGGCGCGCTCACGGAAGCGGTAGAAGCCCACGCCCTTGCGACCCACGACGTACAGCTCGATCGACATGCCCTTGGCGCGCAGGTTGATGGCCAGGGATTCAGCCGCCTTGAGTGCGTTCGAGGAGTAGGCCCCTGCCAGACCTCGGTCAGCCGTGACAATCAGGATTGCGGCGCGCGAGCGATTCTCATCGTTGGCCATGAGGGGGTGCTTGCGCACATCGCTGGCCGTGGATGCCGCAGCACTGATCGAGCGAGTCAGATGAGTCAGATACGGCAGCGACGCATCGAGGCGCTGCTGCGCCTTGATGATTCGAGACGAGGCAATGAGCTCCATTGCCTTCGTGATCTTCTTTGTCGCCCGGACGGACTTGATCCGCCGCCGGAAGACACGTAGTTGCGCGCCCACAGTTAGCCCCGCACCTGCCGTGTGATCTTGGTCGGGTCGATCGCGGAATCCGAGACCGCAGACACAGGCTCGTCGTTGACCAGCAGGTGCCCGGCTGACGTCGTGAACTGCTTCTTGAACTCCGCGATGGCAGCCTCGAGCACCGTCACGGTGTCGTCCGAGAGATCCGTCGTCGAGCGAATCGTCTCGAACACCTCTGGCTTGGCGCGCTCGATGTAGCCGAGGAACTCGGCGTCGAAACGACGGATATCCTCGACCGGCACATCGTCAAGCTGGCCCGTAGTGCCCGACCACACGGAGACAACCTCACGCTCCATTGACTGCGGCTGGTACTGCGGCTGCTTGAGCAGCTCGACCAGACGCGCGCCGCGCTCGAGCTGAGCCTTGGAGGCTGCATCGAGATCGGAGCCGAAGGCGGCAAAGGCCTCGAGCTCACGGAACTGAGCCAGGTTGAGGCGCAGACGGCCGGCCACCTTCTTCATGGCCTTGGGCTGTGCCGAGCCGCCGACGCGAGACACCGAGATGCCGACGTTGATGGCCGGACGCACACCGGAGTTGAAGAGATCGGACTCGAGGAAGCACTGACCGTCGGTGATGGAGATGACGTTGGTGGGGATGTAGGCCGAGACGTCGTTGGCCTTGGTCTCGATGACCGGGAGGCCCGTCATGGAGCCTGCACCCATCTCGTTGGAGAGCTTGGCGCAGCGCTCGAGGAGACGGCTGTGCAAGTAGAAGACGTCGCCGGGGTACGCCTCGCGGCCCGGTGGGCGCCGCAGCAGCAGCGATACAGCGCGGTAGGCCTCGGCCTGCTTGGACAGGTCGTCGAACACGATGAGTACGTGCTTGCCGTTGTACATCCAGTGTTGGCCGATGGCCGAGCCCGTGTAGGGGGCGAGGTACTTGAAGCCGGCCGGGTCAGACGCCGGGGCGGCCACGATGGTGGTGTACTCAAGCGCGCCGTACTCCTCCAGCGCACCCTTGACGGACGCGATGGTCGAGCCCTTCTGACCGATGGCGACATAGACGCAGCGCACCTGCTTGGAAGGGTCGCCGGACAGCCAGTTCTCGCGCTGATTGAGGATCGTGTCCAGGCAAACCGCGGTCTTGCCGGTCTGGCGGTCGCCGATGATCAGCTGACGCTGGCCTCGGCCGATAGCCGTCATCGCGTCGATGGCCTTGATGCCGGTGAGCATCGGCTCTTTGACGGGCTGGCGCTGCACGACCGAGGGCGCCTGCACCTCGAGCGCGCGGCGGGTCTCTGCTGTGATCGGGCCGAGGCCGTCGATGGGGTTGCCCAGCGGATCGACTACGCGGCCGAGGTAAGCCTCACCCACGGGAACCGAGAGGACCTCGCCCGTGCGGCGCACCGCCTGGCCTTCCTCGATCTTCGAGCCGTCACCGAGGAGCACGACGCCGATCTCGCGGACGTCGAGGTTGAGGGCTAGGCCCAGTAGGCCACCCTCGAACTCCAGCAGCTCATTGGTCATGGCCGAGTGCAAGCCCTCGACGCGAGCGATGCCGTCACCCGTCTCGATGACGCGCCCGACCTCTTCGCGAGCGGTCTCCGGCGAGTACGCCGCGACGTTCCGCTCGATCGCATCCCGGATCTCCTCCGGCCGGATCGTCAGCTCCGTCATGGTGTGTGTCCTCTCCCTGGCGTGTGTGGTGCGTACGTTGGTGGT
>Ga0114968_10000406_pt1 | contig 31949 bp, 31 predicted proteins | sample M_130807_EF_Meta_FD_87020 | JGI IMG/M metagenome (GOLD analysis project Ga0114968, IMG submission 87020) | Freshwater microbial communities from Lake Montjoie, Canada to study carbon cycling - M_130807_EF_MetaG | ecosystem: Environmental > Aquatic > Freshwater > Lake | place: Lake Montjoie... | reverse complement strand
TTCTTCCTATAGAGCCGTCGTAGACTACGACGTTGATAGGACGGGTGTGGAAGCGTGGTAACACGTTAAGCTTACCGTTACTAATAGCTCAATTGGCTTGATTTATGCACTGAAAAAATTTTATTGGTACGAATTACAATGCAGAGAAAAAATTTCTATCAAAAAAATATAACTTAAATAATAAATTATTATTTAATAACAAAAGCACTTTTTTTACCAAAAGTTATCGGGATATTTATTTTAGAGAAAAAATTATCAACGGCTTTTTTTTGTCCCAAAAAACTTTCATAATCGTCAAATATAATTAAACCTCCCTTTTCTACATTTGTGTATAATTTTTCCAGACATGTTTTTGTTGGAGAGTACAAATCTAGGTCTATTCTTAAAATTGAAATTTTATTTTTAATTTTAAATTTTAATGTGTCTTCAACTTTTCCCTTAAAAAAAGAAAACTTTTTTAAAGTTTTGATTTTTAATAAAGTTTTAATATTATTTTTTACTTCATCTAACGAGGAGTTAACCCAATTACTACCTATATTGTCATCCCTTTTTAGACTTTCCCATTTTTTTATTAGTGATAAATTTGGATATTTAGATTTTCGATCATAACGAGTTGGTCTTGCCATCCCATTAAATGTATCAAATAATAATATTTTTTTTTTTAATTTTAACATTTTTAATATTTCATAAGCTAATATTGCTATCCCCCCCTTATAAGTTCCACATTCTACTATATCTCCATTTATTTTTTTAAATTTAATGTATTTTAATGCTGATATCATAAAAATAATATTATCAATATCTGACAAAGTTATAGGTAAAATTCTTTTAATAACCTCAATTTCTTTGCTATTTAAATTTTTAAAATTTGTATCATTTATTTCTTTTTTTCTATTAAATATTTTAAAAGCAGAGAATATTTCTTTCATATTTTAAAAATTTAAGTATCTTGCAAAAAAATTTTTTCTTGGCAATTTAAAGAGACTATTATTAAATTTATATGTTTCAAATATTATATTTGTTAAGCATCTAACATGATTAGTTTGTTCTCTAGGGGTGACGGAATGTATGGAATTAATACTATTTATAAAAAAAACTGCACAGTTTTTTTTATATTTAAAAGTTTTGGCATCTGTTAAGTCTTGAATATTTTCTACTTCGGCTTTTCCTTTAAAGTAAATTTTTTTAGTATCACTATTAATTTTGTGAATTACTAAATCTCCTCCTAGGCTTTTATCTAGTTCATCTCTAAGATAGAATAATCCGGCGATTAACTCTGCGGGGTTATCTACATGAGGCCCTCTCACGGCCATCTTTTTCGAACAGGGAGTATTGATTCCTGGCTGGCAATCTGCAACAAAATTGTAATTGTTAGTCTCTTTAAATTTTCTTATGTTTAAGAAATTTGGATCGGTAAAAAATGAATTGTCAAGCAGTTCACTTATTTTTGGATAAATTTTTAATATATCGTCATAAAAAATATCAATGATTTTTTTAAAAAATTCTATTGAGGTATGATATTTAACAAAATCATACCATATGCTTTTTTTGAAGTAATTATTTTCTAATAATTCATTAGAACTAATTTGCATTCTAATATTATTTTTTTTAAAATCGTTTTTTTTTTTAAAAAAATTTACAAAAAGAATATAATCTTTTTCCAGTCTTGAATAAATTTCATCATTAAAAGCATTTGGTAGCTCAAAATGGGGAAAGGGTTTATTGTAGTAATCTTTTTTTTTAAAATTATTTAAAATACATAATTTACTCATTAATTGATATTTTTTAAACTAGGTTTTTTTCAGCTAAATATTTTTTTGATATAAAAAACCTAGTAATTTTTCCAAAAATATTATTTTTTACCAGTTGTTTGTTTAAAAAACTATTTTTACTATTTTTCCAGTTAACATGTGTGCCAGTATCTATACAAATATCACAAAGTTTATAATCAACTCTCTTTTTTTGTATTTCTTGATGAGAATTTTCTAAAAAACTATTCGTTACTAAATGCTCATCGCCATACACACCACAACAAATTGGAACTGATCCATCAACCCTAATAGCTGTTTTGAAACTCTGTCTTCTGCATATTCTATTTTTGTTGCTTGATTTAACCCATTTTAAGTACTCTTTTTTTGGATCTGTTAAGAGAAATTTAATTATTTTATTGTCCTCTTCTGTTATTTTAGGAAGATCTATGGCTATTCGATTTTTAATTTCAGAATTATTTTCAGAAATTAAAGACAAGGCTTTTTCAATTGGCATAAAGTGAGCGACATCGGGTTCAAAAGTAAAGTTTAGGGTTTTTGCTAGATCTTGCATTTTTGTAAAATCAATACCTAAATTATGTTTGTATAAGTGATATCCGATAGTTACTTTGGTGGAAGAATTGTATTTATCTATAAAAAATTTTATTTTATGCATGTTGCTAAACACTTTATCGATATTACCCCTTGCGTGAGTTTTCGAATAATTTTCTTGTAAATATCCAGATAAAGATATTTTAAATTCTTGTGGATTCGCTTTAATTATGTTTTCAAAATCAGCGTCAATATTAAGGTTCGAGGATACTTTTGAGCGTGCTCCTTTTTGCTTAATATATTCTATAAAAAAAGGCAACTCCGGATGCAAAGTTGGCTCACCCCAATCGAACAATGAAATCAGGGGAAATTTAACTGGTGTTTCAAGAGAAATTTTATCTATTATTTTAATAAATAGTTCTTTTGTAATCATGTTTTTAGATACTTTTCTATTATTCATGTTTCCTACTGGACATGACGGGCAACGCAAATTACAAGATCCAACTATTTCAAGGCTATATTGATAATCATTTTCCATTAAATTTAAAGATAGCATATATTCAAATTATTTAATAGGTAATTTCTAAACTTGTAAATTAAACTTTAGATTTTTAAAAAATAGCATCGTCCAATATAATAAAAAAATTATACAATATAATAAAAAAATTATAAACGTATTGTTTAAAAAAAATGAGAAATATACTCAGAACTTTAAATATATTAAATACAGAGGAGAAAAAAAAGTTAATTTTTTTTTTTTTAATTGTTTTATTTACGGCTTTATTAGAAGTTATTGGTGTTGGACTTTTATTCCCGTTATTAAATTCTGTAATTGACCAAAAATTTCTAGATAAATTTAATTTAATTTTTTCTGATAAATTTTTTGACTTTAATGTAGATATATATTTTTTATTATTATTTATATCTACCGTTCTTATTCTAAAGAATTTAATCTTAGTATTCTTTAATTGGTACAATTTATCTTTTTGTAGCGCTCTAAAATCAAGAGTAGTATCAAATACTTTAAAAATATTTTTAGATAAAAACTATGATTTTTTCTTAGAGAATTCTAATGCAATAATTGTAAGAAACGTTCAAAATGCCGATAAATTTCAAACTTTTGTTTTGAATCTAGTGTCAATTTTATCAGATTTAACGATAGTAATATTTTTATTAATATTGGCAGTATTTATTGAACCAAAAATTTTAATACCCATTTTTTTTATTTGCGTAATATCATTTTTAATAAATTTTGCTCTTAAAAAATACTTAGTTAATAAAGGAGAGAAAAAATATCAGTTGGTCACTGAAATGCACAAGTGGTTATTAGATTCTTTAAATGCAATTAAAGAAATCAAAATACTAAGTAAAGAGTCTTTTTTTTATAGAAATTTTAAAATACAGATGAAAAAAATAAATTATATTGAGCGAACAGCAAGAGTGGCAAACTATATTCCAAGACACCTTATCGAAATTTTTATTATAGCCAGTTTTACTTCTATTTTTATATTTTCTATGTCCTCTGTGCCGAATAGAAATGAATTTATAATCTTTCTTGGCTTTGTTCTATTGACAATTTTAAGAATAATTACACCCATAGGAAGAATATTGCCTTCTTTACAGGTTATAATTTATTATAAGAATGAAATTAATACTTTTCTAGATGATTATGAAGAGTTTGTTCAAACTAATATTAATAAAAAAAATTTATTATTAGCAAAGAAGCAAAATTATTTACCTAGTTTACATAATAAAAGTTTATTATTTTTTGATCAAGTAACCTTTTCATATAAAAATAATAATTCACTAATATTTAAAAACCTAAATTTTATTGGACAAGAAAATAAAATAATTGGGATTAGAGGGGATAGTGGAGTAGGAAAATCGACATTTTTAGATTTAACTTTAGGCTTACTCATGCCTAATAAGGGTAACATTTATTCGAATGAAAAAAATATATTTGAAGATATTGTAAGCTGGAGAAATAAAATAGGATATGTGAGTCAAAATCCTTATTTATTAAACGATTCATTAGTTCAAAATGTTGCTTTTGGGAATTACTATAATGAAATAGATTTGGAAAAAGTCATTTTGTCTTTAAGAAAATCCTTATTATTAACTTCGTATAAGGATAAAGAAATTAGTGATTTTATTCATAGCAATGTTGGTGAAAATTCTAGAAAGTTATCAGGTGGTCAAAAACAAAGATTAGCAATAGCAAGAGTATTTTATAGAAATCCGCAAATTGTTATTTTAGATGAGGCAACAAATGCCTTAGATGAAAAAAATGAAAATGAGTTATATAAAATTATAAAAGATAATAGAGAAAATAAATTGATTATTATAGTTTCTCATAAAATTAGCAATTTTAAATTATGTGATGATTTATATGTTATAGATAATTTTAATCTTAAAAAAATATAAAAATTTTTATTTAAAACATGATTCAAGTATTTAATTTTAAAAAATTAATAAAATTAATAATTCCACCAATATTTATAAATTTTTTTTTTTATCAGTCATTTGTTTTCAAGAATAAATTTAAAACCTATGCAGATGCTTTAAAGGTCTGCAATAAGAGTAAAAATTTTTATTTTGATAAAAATTCAATTCAAGCATTAAAGAATTACAAAGATATTTTGACCATAGATAGATTTTTGATAGCACCGATTTTAGTTTCTATTTTAGATAAAAAAAATAAAATTAATGTATTGGATATTGGTGGAGGCAATGATCCAGTTTATACTCATATTAAAAGTTCAACAGGCATCAATGTTCATTGTTACGTTTTGGAAACTACTAAATTTATTAATTTTTTTAAGAGTAAAATTCCAAAAAAATTTAAAAATTTAAAGTATATAAATAATATTGATCAAATTAATGTAAAATATTTAGATATTATTTCTTTTAACTCTTCCATACAATATTTTGATAATTATAAAAAATTATTAATTAAGTTAATTAATTTTAATCCAAAATATATAGTTATAACACGTACCTTTTTTCATAATCAAATCAAAGATTATTTTGTAATAGAGACGGGGATTAAGGGATCAATCCATCCACATATTTTTTTTTCTTTTCCATCTTTAATTAAATTTTTTTCAAAAAATAATTTTAGATTAATTTTTGACAATAAATACAATATTGGTAGATATAAACATGATTTTATTAATCCAATTAATTTTTATCATAAAGATCTAATTTTTAAGAATATGAACTAATCGTATTGCAAATAAAATCTTTAATAATTTAAAAATCTATATATCTTTCATGTATAATTAAGTTAATGTTTTTGCTAACTTTGTTGATAAATGTAAATTAATTTTTATTTAGGATTAAATTAGAATGCTTGTACCTGTAAATGAACCTTTATTATCTGGAAACGAAAAGAAATATTTATTAAATTGTTTAAAAAAAAATCAAATTTCTTCGACTGGTTCATATGTAGAACTGTTTGAAAAAAAATTTGCATTAAAAGTTAAAAGAAAATATGCAATCGCAGTAAGTAATGGAACTGCTGCTTTACAAATAACTTTTGATGCCCTGGGTATAAAAAAAAATAAAGAAGTGATTTTACCTTCTTTTACAATCATATCTTGTTTGTTGCCTATATTGAGAATTGGAGCAAGGCCAGTCTTTATTGACTGTGATCCTAAAACTTGGAATTTTGATGTTACTAAGTTGCGCAAACTAATAACAAAAAAAACAACAGCTATTGTTGCGCCTCATATTTATGGTATGCCTATTGACATAGATCCACTCATCAAGATTGCAAAAGAATTCAAATTAAAGGTAATTGAAGATTCTGCGGAAGTTTTGGGATTAAATTACAAAGAAAAACCCTGTGGTAGTTTTGGAGATGTATCCACTTTTAGTTTTTATGCCAACAAGCATATTACAACAGGTGAGGGGGGAATGATTGTTACTAATAGTAAAAAAATTGCAGATTCTTGCAGAAGTTTAAGAAATATCTGCTTTAGCACCAGAAGAAGATTTTTGCATTACAAATTAGGGTGGAACCATAGACTGACAAATATTCAAGCAGCTATAGGCCTGGCGCAATTAGAAAAATTAGATTTAGCAGTTAAAAAGAAAAGAATGATAGGTAATTTGTATCAAAAAGAATTAAAAAAATTTAATTTTTTACATCTACCGTTAGAGAAAAATGATTGTGCAAAAAATATTTATTGGGTGTATGGAATTATTTTAAAAAAAAATATGAATTTAACCGTAATTAAATTAATGAACTTATTAAAAAAAAAAGGAATTGAAACAAGAAATTTTTTCTGGCCATTACATTTGCAGCCCTTATTAAAGAAAGAAGGTTATTATAGGAAAATTAAACTTCCAATTTCAGAATATATCTCACAACGTGGAATTTATTTACCTTCAGGTTTGTCATTAACAGTTAAAAAGCAAATGTATGTTATAAAAAATTTAATAAAAATATTAAAAAAATATCAATATAAGTAAAAAATTTAGATGCTTAGTAATATATTCTCTGAATAATTGTAGTATTAAAATTGTTTAATAATATTAAAAATATTCTTAATTTTGAGTCAACTAATGTTTATTTTTTTAGAAAATTTAATAAAAATTATAAAGAATCAGAAGGTAAAATTTTTTTTATAAATAAATTTGGAAATAAAAATAAAAATAAAATTTTTTATGTAATCAAAAGAAGTCCGGGTGCAGGTATTTTTTCTAATCTTTTTTACGTATTACAACATTTATATTTAATTAGAAATAAAAGATTTATTCCAATTGTAGATATGAATAATTTTATCACACTATATAATGAAAAAAAATTATGTAACAAAACTCATAATGCATGGGAGTATTATTTTGAACAACTAAATAATTATAGTTTGGAAGAAGTTTATAAAAGCAAAAAAGTAATTATTACTAGTAATAAATTTTTTTTATTTACAAACAATATTAATTCTTTAAGAAAAATGTGGAATACACAAATAAAATTTAATCAATTAATTAAAAAAAAAATAAGTTTAATAAAAAAAAATATGTACAAAGATTCTTTGGGCGTTCATTTTACTACTCACACACAGAAGTTTGCTATGAAGCATCCTGTTCCACCTACAATATATCAAATGAAAAATCTTATATTAAGACTTAGAAAGAAATTTAATATTAAAAAAGTTTTTTTAAGTACGTTTATAAAGAAAGTAGAATTAGAACTTACTTCTAAATTAAAAAACAATATTTTTTTTAATAATTTTTACAGATCGGATTCTATAAATGTTTTTAATGATAGAAAAAGAAAAAACCATCGATTTTTATGTGGCATAGAAACGCTTGTAGACGTTTTTTGTTTATCTTCGTGTAAGATTATTTTAGCATCAGAGTCTAATGTAATTGATTTTATTAAATTGATTAATCCCAAAAAGAAAATTTATCTAATTAACAATGGAAGAAATTCTAAAAGTTATTTTTTATCAAGATTTTCATGGTACTATAAATTTTTAGTCATTAATTTTTTTTCTTATTTTAATAAAAATTCACTTAAAAATTATTAATTTAATGAAAATAGGAATTTTACTTGAAACCTCATCCTCCAATGGAGGATCCTTCTCTAATTCTATTAATACTATTATAGATTTGTTAAAAAATATTAAAAATGTTGATAGTATTATTGTTTACACTCATCTTACAGAAAATTATAAAATATTAAAGAAACTCAATATTCCATGCAAATTATTTAAATATAATTTGTGGGATAAAATTTTAAGAACATTATCTAAATTTAGAATCGTTAAATTTTTTTTTTTATATTTTAAATTACAACTATCTGTTGAAATATTTTTTATAAAAGAAAAAACAGATTTAATTTATTTTCCTACTCTTTCTAATACATTATATTTTTTAAAAAAGGTTAGATTTATTGCTACTATTCTGGATTTAGTACATTTAAATTATTCTTCATTTCCTGAAATTTCCTATAAAGAATATAAATTAAGAGAAGATTTGCACTTTTGTGTTGCTAGAAATTCTTTTTTAATTATTACAAGTTGTCAAACTCTAAAAGGTCAAATTTCTGAAAGATATAAAATTTCGAGTGATAAAATAATAATTATTCCATATTTGCCTTGTAAATTATTTAGAAAAAGCATTCTCAATAATAATTTTTATAAAAAAAAGTATGAAAAATTTAACAAATATATATTTTATCCCGCTCAAATATGGTCTCATAAAAATCATATAACTATTTTAAAAGCTAATAAAATCCTCAAAAAAAATAAAATAAATGTTCAATTTATCTTTTCTGGAAAAGATAGGGGATATAAAATAAATTTAGAAAAATATATTAGTAAAAATAGATTAGACAACGTCTTTTTTGCTGGATTTGTATCGCCAGAGGAAATGGATTTTTTATACAGAAATTCTAGCGCGGTTATTTTTACTAGTCTAGTCGGCCCAGACGCGATACCGCCACTTGAAGCTTGGAAATATAAAAAACCATTAATTTATAATAATAAGAATTTGGATTATGTTTCAAAAAATAATGCTATTGTAACCGATATTCAAAATCCAAAATTAGTTGCCAAAATGGTTTCTAAAGTTTTGAACAACAATTATAATAATAAATTAATTATTAACGGCACTAAAACACTTAAATTAATAAACAAACAAGTAAAAAGTGGGTATAAATCATTAGAAAATAAAATAAATAAAAATTTTTTACATATTATTAACCGTGAAGATTCCGAAAACTAAAAAAATTATACGTTGCAGATTGTGCGGTAATAGAAAATTAGATTTTCTCTTTGATTATGGAAATTTATTTGTTAGTAATTTTGTAAAAAAAACCGAAATATATAAAGGCATTAAATCTCCATTACGATTAGTTAATTGTCAAAAATGTCATTTACTTCAGCTAAGCCATAGCGCACCACAAGAAATAATGTATAAAAAATATTATTGGTACAGATCTGGCATTACAGACACTATGAAGTTAGCATTAAAAGATATTTATAATTCGGTATTAAAACTCAAAATTTTAAAAAAAAATGATGTTATTCTTGACATAGGTGCGAATGATGGAACTTTATTAAATTATTTCAAAAAAAATTACAGAACTGTAGCTTGCGAGCCAGCAAAGAATTTACAAAATTATTTAAAAAAAAATTGTGACTATGTCATGAATGATTTTTGGTCAGCCTCGAAATTAAAAAATATACTAATAAAAAATAATTTACCTAGGCCTAAATTAATTACAGCTATTGGTATGTTTTATGATCTTGAGAATCCATCAAAATTTATTTCTGATGCTTATAAGGCATTAGATGATAACGGTGTTTTTGTTGCACAACTAATGTGCTTAAAGTCAATGATTGATAAGAATGATTTAGGAAATATATGCCATGAACATCTTGAGTTTTATACTTATAAATCGTTAAAATATTTATTTGAAAAAAATGGATTTTACATTTTTAAGATTGAAGAAAATAATGTTAACGGAGGAAGTTTTAGAATTTTTTGTTTAAAAGGTAAAAAAAAATCTATTACTTTTCAAGAAAATACAGCACTGAAATATATTAAAAAATTTATTTGCAAAGTTGAACGAAATAAAAAATTATTTTTAGATTTTTTACATCGAGAATTAAACAACAACAAAACATTTCACGTTTATGGAGCATCAACTAAAGGTAATACAGTTTTGCAGTATTTTAAATTAGATAGCTCAAAGATTAGTCATGCTTCTGATAGAAGCCCAGAAAAATGGGGAAAATATACTATCGGAAGTGGAATTAAAATAATTTCGGAAAAAGATTCAAGAAAGATGAATCCAAATTATTATGTTGTATTTCCATATGGTTTCTTAGACGAGTTTAAGAAAAGAGAAAAAAATTGGTTAAAAAAAGGTGGAAAATTTGTAGTTCTTTATCCAAAATTTAATATAGTTTCTTAAAGATTTGCATTATTTTATATGAAAAAAGCATTAGTATTAGGTTGTACCGGACAAGATGGTTCATATTGCGTAGATTTTTTATTAAAAAAAAAATATCAGGTGCATGGCTTAATAAGAAAATCTGCCACAAATAATAAAATTAATATTCAACATTTAATTGATAGTCCTGTTTTTAATAAAAATTTCTTCTTACATAAGGGAGATTTGTTAGATTTTATTTCATTGGAAACAGCTATCAATATATCCATGCCTGACGAAATATATAATTTTGCAGATCAAGATAATGTAGTATGGAGCCATGATATACCAATTTATTCTAACAATGTAACTGCTGGTTCAGTAATTCAGATTCTAGAAATTTTAAGAAAAAGTAAAAAAAAAATAAAATTTTTTCAACCTGTTTCTTCCAATATATTTGGATTAAATAATGCAGCTAATTTAAATGAAAATACAATTTTAAACCCAGCTAGTTTATATGCTTTAGCAAAATGTTCGGCATTTTTATCAGTAAAAATGTATTCAAAAATCCATAAAATTTTTGGCTGCGGAGCAATTTACTTTAATCATGAATCGCCAAGAAGAGGAGAGGATTATGTTACACAAAAAATTGTCAAATCTGCATGTGATATTTATTCGGGGAAAAAAAAATTCTTAGAGTTAGGTGATATTTCAATAAAAATTGACTGGGGTTATGCTCCTGATTATGTTGAAGCTGCATGGAAAATTATGCAGTTACCTTCACCAGATTTTTATATAATAGGTACTGGCAAAGCTCATACTGTTGAATATTTTGCTAGAAAAACATTTGCTTACTTAGGTTTAAATTTAAATAAATATTTAATAATTAACAAAAAATTAATAAGACCGAATAAAACAAAAAATTTAATAGCAAATACAACAAAAGCTTTTAAAGATTTTGGTTTTAAAAATAAAACTAGTTTAGATGAAATAATAAAAAAAATGGTAGATGCTGAGTTAAGTAAAAATTAATAATTTTATGATAGAAAAAATTAAATACAAAAAAAAACTTTTGGCAATGATTGTTAGAAAAAGTTTTAAAAAAAAGAAAGGGGTTACTTTTTTTACACCTAATAATTTAAATTTACAATGTGGTTATATGAATCATAAAAAAAACTATTTAATTAAACCACATCAACATTTACTTAGAAAAAATAAAATTTTTTATACATCAGAAGTTTTGTATATTATTAAAGGTAAGTTACGTGTTGATTTTTATCAAAATAAAAAAAATTACCTTTTTAGTAGAATCATTAATAAAAATGAAATTCTTATATTAATTTCAGGAATTCATGGTTTTAAAACTTTATCAAATTTAGAAATGCTGGAAATAAAACAAGGGCCTTTTAATGAAAAATCTGATAAAATAAAATTTAATTCCGTAGAAGAAAAGAATATTAATTTTAGGAAGTTATATTCTTAATTTTAAAATATAATTTTTTTATGAAAGTGTTCATTCAAAGTAATAAATATCAATTATTAGCTGCAAAAGTTGCAAAATTTTCTTTTATAAAGAATGGAGCTGAAAATGTAGAAATTATCGAATTTGAAAATAATAATCTTTTACAAAGTTTTATTGGACGTGATTATTTGAGAAACCGGAAAATAAATAAATATGTTAATGATTTACAGTCTTTTACTTTTTTAAGATTTTTAGCGCCAGAATTAATGAATTATAAGGGTTATTGTTTAGTAGTGGATCCCGATGTTTTTGCATTGAAAAATATTAAAGCTTTAGAAAATGAAATAGATGATAAACATGATATATTCTGTACATTTTATAATAATTCCCCAAGATCTGAGGTGATGGTTGTTAATTGCAATACAATTAATTGGAATTTTGGGAATATATTAGAAAAAGTTTTTAGTAAAGATTTGGATTATAAAGATTTAATGAGCTTGCAGTTTCCAAGAGAAATTAAAATTAAAGAAATTGATATAAAGTATAATGAACATGATCAGTATCATGATTCAACAGTTTTTTTACACACAACTAATAGAATTACACAGCCATGGAAATATAACCTACCAATTGATTTTCAGAGACATGTATCAAAAAAACAAATATTAAAAAATTTATTAAAAAAATTTATGGGGTTAAATTATAATAAAGAAATGTTATCCAATAGATATCTTAAGCATAAAGATCCTAAAGTTATAACTTTAATAAAAAATTTTTTTCTAGAAGCTCAAAATAAAAATTTTATTTCAAAAGAGGAGATTAGTTTTTCTATTAAAAATAATTATATTTCAGATTATTTCATTAACGATGAAAAATGAAGTTTATTTTGAGAATTATACTAGAATAAATAATTTTTCATTTATTTTTTTTTTTAAAAATATTATTTTAATTTTTCTATCTTTTTATAATTTAATATTTTTTAAAAGAATTTATAAAGCTATATACTTTATCGCAAATAATTATTATAAAAAAAATTTGATTGATCCACGCTCAAAAATATATGCAAAAAAATCTGATCTTTGTGATTCTTTAAATTTCGTAAGATGTAATAATTTTACCACCTGCTTAAAAATATTTTATATTTACCCTAATGTAATATTTATTCAAAGTTTTTATTATTTTTATTATTATTATTTTTATTTATTTAAAAATAATAAAAATTATAAATTAATATTTATTAATTCAGAAAGGTTTCAGAAAAAAATTATTTTTTTTTTTTTTAAAAAATATAAAATTAAAAATTTTATTTCAATAGACGATTATCGAATTATACGTAATTTTTTATATGTTTGTAAAAAATTAGAAGTAAAATCAGTAGGTTTTATGCATGGTAGATTTTCTAAATTTCAAAATAGTTTAAAAGATTTTCAATTTGATAAATATTATGTTTGGTCAAACTTTTTTAAAAATTCATTAGTAAATTTTTTTCCAAAATATAAAAATAGAGAAATAATTGTAAGAAAATTTAGCAAAGTTCATTTATTTCCACATTTTATACCACGAATAAAAAATAATAATTATAATGTATTGTTTATTATGGAAAAAAATACCAATTATAACTTGGTAAAGAAATATTTACTCTCTTTGTCGAAAAAAAAAGAAATTACAATATTTATTAAACCCAGAATGAATGAAGAAATAAATTTAGCAATTAAAGATTTACTTAATATAAAAAATATTAGACTAATTAAATCATCCAATTCTTTTTTAAGTATCCTGAAGAATAATAATATAAGGGCACTTATTGCTTCTAATTCTACAGCGTTGCTAGAGTGCTCCTATTTTAATATTTACCCCGTAATGATTAGATCTGGCAATAACTACTCTAGAGATTTTGTATTAAAAAAATTAGTTTTTTATTTTTCAAAACATGAGACATTTGGTGATAAGTTTATTAAAATTATTAAAAGTAATAAAAATAAAACAAGACTTGACATTATTCGCAGAAAAATATGGTTAAATTAATTCAAAATATTAATTATTTTTATTTGTTTAGAACAATAGTAAAAATATTCTTATATTTAATTAGCGATACAAAAAGATATTCAAATTTATTATTTTTTATAATTTTACATAGGCCGAAATCAATACTTGAAATTGGAGTGCATGATGGAAGAAGGGCCCTTCAAATGATAGAAGCTGCTAGGATTTTTAATAAAAGAATTAAATATTATGGTTTCGATCTATTTGAAGATTTTAATAAGTATCCTGATATTCTGGAGAAAGAATTAAGCAAAAAGCCTAAAAGTCAATTAATTATTAAAAACAAATTACAAAAAAAAGCTAATGTAGAACTGTATAAAGGATTTACAAAAAAAACGTTAAAAAATTTTACAAAAAATAATTCTAAAAAAATAGATTTTATTTTTATAGACGGAGGACACTCAATTAAAACAATAAAGAACGATTGGACTTATATAAAAAAGCTTATTCACAAAAAAAGTATTACGATTTTCGATGACTACTATCTAAACAATAAAAGACTTATAAAATTCTATGGTTGTAATAAAATTATCGACAATTTAGAAAATGTTTTTCAATTCAAGAAGTTATTATTCACTGATAATTTTTTTAATATGAATAAGAAACTATTTATTAAAATGGTCAAAGTTTCTTTTTTGAAAAATAATTAAATTTAGTAGAATATAGATTAAATATATTATTATTAATCATATAATAGTTAAGAATATAAAATGCATTTTATTTTTTGTTATCAGTTGTTACAAGATACTGGCTGGGGAACTTTTTCTTTAAATTATATAAATTTATTAAAAAAAAAAAATATTATTATTATTTGTAATAAAAAAAATAGCAAAATTAGATTTCCACAATATGAATTGTTAAGAGATCCTTTAAATTATGTCTATAATCCATTATTAATTTTTTTTGATCTGCTTAAAATAAAAAATCTTATAAAAAAAAATATTGCAAATAAGTCTTCGGCACATTTTATTGTTGAACCATATATTTTATTTTTACCCTTTATTAGCAACTTTTTTGTAAATAATTATTTTTACTGTCTTGGTACATATTCATTAAAACTTTATGAAAATTTTAGAACTAAATTATTTTTTTTATTATCATTAAAAAAAATCACACATGTTTTTTTCGTAAGCAACTACACTAAATCTAAAGTTCTAAATAAATTTAACTTTTCTAAAATTGCTAAAAAACAAGTATTAAATTTATTTTATCATTTTCGTATAAAATATTATAAACCTAGTAAACTTTTTTATGTTTTATCTGTTGGAACGGTGAAAGAGAGAAAAGGATTTCATAATTTAATTGAAGTTGCAAATATTATTGTAAACAAATTAAATTATAATATAATTTTTTATGTTGCTGGCGAAATTTTCCAAACTGAATATTTTAAAAAATTAAAATTAAAAGTTATAGATTATAAATTAAGTGATAATTTTTTATTTTTAGGAAAATTAAATAAGGAAAAACTTGATAAATGTTATCAAAATGCAAGTTTATTTATTATGTTGTCAGAGGATATGAAGGATTATTTTGAAGGATTTGGTTTGGTCTATTTAGAGGCACTGGCAAGAGGCAGAGAAGTAATTATTTCAAATCAAACCGGAGCAACAGATCTAAAAAAAATTAATAAGCATTTATTCATTTCAAGTCCAAAAGACTACAATTATATAGCAAAGTATATAGTTAAGATTTTCCTGAATAAAAATTATATAAATCATAACAGAAATTTAAATACTGTAAAAAAATATAAAGAGTTCAATTTAACTAATTTTGAAAAATTTTTTAATTAATTATTATATTTACAAATTATGAGTAAAAATTTTTTTTTGGTTACTGGTTGCTGTGGATTTATAGGCTTTCATTTAGTGAAAAGACTTCTATTGAATAAAAAAAATTTTGTTATTGGTATTGATAATTTCACAAATTATTATTCAAAAGATCTAAAGTTAGATAGATTAAAAATAATAAAAAAAAAAAATTTTAAATTTTTTAAAATAGATTTATCTAAGAAAATTAAATTAAGAAAAATTTTTATAAAATACAAATTCACTGCTGTTTTTCATGCGGCAGCTCAAGCAGGAGTTTTATATTCTTATAAGAATCCAGACAGCTATTTTAAAAATAATTTGATCGCAACAAAAAATATCGTTGATCTTATAAAAGAGATTAGGAACGTCGATAAATTTATATTTTGTTCTTCAAGTTCGGTTTATGGTGATCAAAAACGATTTCCCGTTAAAGAAGATTTTAAATTAAAACCAAAAAATTACTATGCTATTACAAAAAAGAAATCTGAAGAATACATTAAAAAAAAATTAATTATAAATATTCATTTAAAAAATTATATAATTTTCAGATTATTTACAGTGTATGGCCCCTACGGAAGACCAGATATGTTTTTGATAAAAAATTTATTTAATATTTATCAAAAAAATATTATTAAACTTTATAATTATGGAAGGCATTATAGAGATTTTACATACATTGAAGATGTAATTAATATTTTTTGTATTTTCTTGAAAAGAGATATTCATGTTAAAAATAATACTATTAATTTATGTGGCTCTAAGCCGATAAAAATTATTTTATTAATTAACCTTTTTAAAAAATTTTTTAAAAAGAATTTTAGTTATTCTCTACAAGAAAGAAGAGTTGGTGAGGTTTTTAAAACTTATGGTAGCAACAAAAGATTAGTTCAGTATTTTAAATACAAAAAATTTGTTTCAATTGTTAAAGGTGTAAAAAAAACTATTCACTGGTTCAATAAATACAAAAAGAAAAAAAATTTAATTATTAAAATTCAAGGGATTTAGTTTGAAAATTTGCTATATAGCCAAGTCGTCATTTCCATCTTTTAATGCTAGCAGTCTACAGATTGTTAGAATGTGCGAGACTTTTTCTCTTTTGAAAAATGAAGTTTTTTTGATTGCTCCAGATTCAGGAGATATTAATATTGATTTTAAAAATTTTTATAGAACTAAAGATAATTTTAATTTTATCAAACTTTCTTGGTTTAATAAATTCCCTTCAAACTTTCATAGTTACCTGTATTCTCTTTTTGCAGTAATTTATTCATTAAAACTTAAGCCCAATTTATATATTACAAGAAATATAGTTATTTCATTTATTTTATTTCTTTTTAAAAAAAAGCAAATCATTGAAATTCATCATGATGTAAAAGATGAGGGTAGAATATCTCATTTTATTCTGAAATTTTTTAATTATTTAAATAATAGCAGTATTATTAAAGTTGTCGTGATTAGTAAAAACCTTAAATGTTTTTATAAAGAAGTTTATGACGTTAACGAAAGCAAAATTCAAATAATATCCAGTGCAACAAATGTAAAGCCAAAAAAATTTTTTTTTAAAAATTTAGCAGAGAAGAAAACATTAAATATAGGATATTTTGGTTCATTCTTAAAATCTAAAGGTATACAATTAATTTTAAACTTATCTAACATAGATAAAAATAATAAATATTTTATTATTGGAGGTGATAAAAATTTAGTTAGTCAAAAAAAAAAACAATTTAGTTTTTGCAGAAATTTAACTTTAATGAGTCACTTACCTCATCATAAGGCAATAAACATTTTATCAAAGATGGATATTTTGTTATTACCATTTGAGAAAAATATTACTGTTGCAGGAAATGTTGGGGACATATCAAATTTTACTTCACCATTAAAACTATTTGATTATTTTTCATGTGGCAAAGTTATAATGTCATCAGACATAAATGTTTTAAAAGATGTGCTAAAAAATAAATTAAATTGTATTTTTGTTAAAAATTTCACTAATTCAAGATCATGGTTAGGTGAAATTAATAAGATTAAAAACAATAATTTTCAAGCCAATTTAATTTCTATAAACTCTTTAATAACTGCAAGGCAAAATTCCTATTTTTTAAGAGCAAAAAAATTTTTAGAATAATATTCTTATTTATTTATATATTTTGGTTTAACAATTATTTTTATATTCTTTAAATATCTTAAAATAAAAATTAATAACACTAATAATTTATTTTGTCCTAAGCAAATTCGAATTTTGGACATTTCGGAAAGTTTATCAATAAAATTTATTCTTGCACTAAATCCCCCTTTTAGGCATTCGCCAAATATTTCTTTTTTTAAAGTTCCCATTCCATGCATTTTTTTTTTAAGAATTAGTTTTAAAAATAAGTCATAGTCCGCGCAATATTTATAATCGCAGTTATACAAGCCTGCTTTTAAGTGAGATTCTTTTTTTATAAAAAAACCAGCAGAGTGCGTTGTCCATCCACCAAAACTAAATCTCGCCATCCAAGAATTGTATCCAGATAAAATTTTATGCTTGATTACTGTTCCAAATAAAAAATCTAAATTAGGATTGTTATTAAAATATTTTTTAACTAGATTTATTGTATTAGAATAGTAAATATCACCAGCATTTAAAAAGCCAACAATTTTACCTCTGCTTAGTTTTAAACCTTTGTTAAAAGCATCATAAATTCCGCTGTCTTTCTCGGATAAAATTAAGTTTATTTTTTTAGAAAATTTATTCACAATTTCAATTGTATTATCATTTGATCCGCCGTCGATTATTATATATTCAACATCTGTTGATTTTTGATTAACAACACTTTCAATCGTTCTTTGTATTGTTGTTTCAGCATTTAATACAACTGTTATAATTGATATTTGTGGATTTGATGACTGATAATTTTTTTTTAAATTCAATTTTTTATTTAATATTAAATTGTAATTGTTAAATAATATATTTCTTATTTTTTAATGCAAACAAATTTAACTAAAGTTGTAATATTTAACCCTTCAATTGAGGATGGAGGTGTAGAAAAAAATTTATTTATTATTACTAATTATTTAGCAGAAAGAATAAAAGAGTTATATTTAATAACAACAAGTATTGAACAATTAAAAAATTTTTCTTCTAAAGTTAAGATTATTTTACCATTTATTAAAATATCAAAAAAAAGAAAAAGATATATTAGGTACTTTTTTTCAATTTTAGAGTTGATAAAATTCGTAATTAAAAATAAAAATGTTTTAATAGTCTCATTCCAAGCTAATATTTATGCTTTAATTATTGCTTATATATTTAGTGTAAAAATTATTTCCAGATCAAATACCGCGCCAAATGGGTGGTCAAAAAATTTCTTAAAACAAAAAGTTTTTAATTTTTTTTTGAAGAAGGCAAATTTGATTGTGGTAAATTCCTATGAATTCAAAAAAATTATGGACTCAAAATTTAAAATTAATTGCAAATGCATACTAAATCCATTTAATTTTGAACGTATAAAATACCTTTCAAACATCAAATTAAAAAATATTATTTTTTCTAAAGACAGAAAAGTTTTAAGATTAATCAATGTAGGCAGGTTAGTTGATCAAAAAGATCAATTAACAATATTAAAGGCTCTTAAAATTGTTATGCAAAAAAGAAATGTTAAATTAATTATTGTCGGAAAAGGAGAAAATGAAATAAATTTAAGAAAATTTATAAAATATAATGGGCTGAGTGATTGCGTAAAACTAATTGGATATCAAAAAAATCCATACAACTATATTAAAGCTGCAGATGTTTTTATATTATCTTCGGTTTATGAAGGTTCACCCAACGTATTAATCGAGGCTCAATATCTTAAAAAATATATTATTTCCACAAACTGCCCGACAGGACCTAAGGAAATTTTAATGAACGGCAGATACGGCGATTTGTACCCAGTTGGTGACTTTAATAAATTGGCTAAATTAATTATAAACTATAAGTTTGATAAAAATAAAGTTCAATCTGGATTTAAGATTTTAAAAAAATATGAAGAAAAAAAAAGTTGTGAAGAATATTTAAGAACTATTAATTCATATATTTAATTATTTTACTTATGAAGGTTTTTTATTGGTCCCCACATTATAGTAATATTGCAACTATTAATGCTGTAAAATATTCTGTAGATTCTTTAAATAAATATTCAAATTCGTTTTATGAATGCAGAATAATAAATGCAGTTGGCGAATGGGATGACTATGCGGGTTTGGACTATAATTTAATAAATCTTTCGAATAATAATTTTTATAAAATATTTCCTAAATTTGGATATTTCTCTAGTAGATTATTTAGTTTGTTTGTTTTTATAAAATGTTTTTTTGGCTTAAAGAAATTAATTTATAAGGAGAAACCAGATTTTTTAATAATTCATTTAATTACCGCTCTGCCATTATTATTATTAGTTTTATTTAGTTTTCGAACCAAATTTATATTAAGAATTTCTGGTTATCCGAAACTAAATATATTTAGAAAATTTTTATGGAAGTTGGTATCTAACAAAATTTATATTGTAACAGCACCTTCTATACCTACATTAAACCTATTAATTAATAAAAAAATTTTTAATAAAGAAAAAGTAAAATTATTAAATGACCCGGTATTTAAAATTCGTTCAATTATAAAATTAAAATATGAAAATTGTGATTTTAATATTGATAAATTAAATAGTTATATTGTTTCAATAGGACGACTTACAGAGCAGAAAAATTTTAAATTATTAATAGAAGCTTTTTTTTCTATAAAACAAAAATATCCGCACTATAAACTTATTATTATTGGAGACGGTGAGAAAAAGAATACTCTTGTAGAGCAGGCAAAAAAATTGAATTTAATTAATGACATTGTCTTTTTAGGATATGTGAATAATGTATATAAATATTTAAATATTGCCGATTGTTTCATTTCCACATCTTTATGGGAAGATCCTGGGTTTGCAATTATTGAGTCTGGAATTTTAAATAAGATCATTATATCTTCTGATTGCCCAAATTCACCTAAAGAACTTTTAGGCAATGGTCAAAACGGTTTTTTATTTAAAAATAATTCCAAAGATGACCTGTTAGAAAAATTTGATCTGTTTAAAAATGAAATTAATCAGAAAATAAAATTAATAAATGCAAAAAAAAATTTTCATAAATATTCTTTTTTTAGACATTATTCTCAAATTAATAAATTATTAAATAACATTAATTAATATTCAAAATATAACAAAAAATTTTATCATGAAAAATAATTATGAAATCATAAATAAAAATTTAAAATTATTTAAATATTATAATAAAGTAAAATATAGATCGTTAAAATATGATAATTATTTTCATGCATATCAAGATATATTCTCAAAATTAAAAAAAAAAAAAATTATTGTAGTAGAAATAGGAGTCGCAAATGGAGGATCATTATTTATGTGGAAAAAGTTTTTTGGAAACAGAGCAAAAATTATTGGTGTAGATTTTAATCCATCAGCGAAAAAATGGGAAAAATTTGGTTTTAAGATATTTATAGGAAATCAATCCGATAATAAATTTTGGAAATCTTTTTTTAAAAAAGTAGGAAAAATTGATATTATTATTGATGATGGCGGTCACACTAACGAACAAATGATTAATACTTTTAATAATTGTTATAGACATATCAAAGATGAAGGCATGTTAATTTTTGAGGATACTCATGCAAGTTATATGTCCGAGTTTGGAAACCCGGACAAGGGTTCTTTTATTAACTTTTGTTATAGTTTAGTTGATAAAATCAATCTTAATTTTTTTGGCAAGAAATTTTTATATGATTATCAAAATTATATTTATAAAATAGAATTTTACCAATCAATTTCTGTTTTTCACGTTTCTAGAACTAAATCTGCTCAAGCTGCCGCTTTGGACAATGGTGGAATTGTAGTGAACGCTAATGATTATAGATTAAAAGATAGTAAATTATTTAATTTTATTGAAAAAAAAAAAATAATGCTTAGCAATAGTTATCCAAAATTACTTTTTCCATTTTTTAAAAAATTTTATCCTTTTATTAAATTTCTAGTTTTTAAGTTAAAACCAAAGAAATATAATAAATATTTCTATTAATAGCGCTTAAAAATAAAATTATTTTTATATCTTTGGTATAAAAGTATAATGATTTTATTTATCTATGTGTTAACATTAAAATCAATTTAATTTTTTATAAGTTATATCGCGGGGTGGAGCAGTCTGGTAGCTCGTCAGGCTCATAACCTGAAGGTCCTTGGTTCAAATCCAAGCCCCGCAACCAATTAAATATATTTTTTATAATTATTTATTGAAATTATTCTTAGTGGATTTGGTATAATAAATTTACCATTTTTTTTTAAGAAAATTTTTTCTTTTTTAATAATTGTCTTAATAAAGTTCCATGCAGTTACTATAATATAGTTGCATTTATATTTTAGATTAGAATCACTGCTAATAATTTTAATATTTGATCCAGGTAAGTATTTATTTATTTTAATGTCTGTGTTATCAAAACTATAATTAATTTCTTTATTGGTTAATTCATAATAGTTTAAAAGAGTATTACCTTTTGCTGAAGCTCCATAGGCTCCTATCACGTTGTTGTTATTTTTTATTTTATGTATAAATTTTTTAAATATAAGCTTGTTTTTTTTTTTTTTTAAAACAAATTTTTTTATTAATGAACCTTGATAAATTTTTTCTTCTTTGGAAATAAATTTATTAATATTTTTAGAAATTTTTCTCTTAAATCTATCCAAGATAATTGATATTGAACCACCATGGATAGCTGTTTCAAAAGCATCAAAGATTGATAAATTAAATTTTTTGAAAAAGAGGATCAGCGGTTTAACGCTTATATACGACATATGTTCGTGATAGATCTGATCAAATTCATTTTTTTGTAAGGTATTTAATGCATAAGCATTTTCAATGTATATAAGTCCATTATCTTTAATTAAATTACTTAGTCCCCTCGTCACATTTTCTAGATTATCAATATGTGCAAACACATGTCTTAATATTATTAAATCGAAAGTTCCATGTTTAGTTTTTATTTTTTTTGAATTTTTATAATTAAATTCAAATGGAAAAACATTAATATTTTTTGATTTATATATGCTCTTTAAATTTTTTGCCGGATCAACCCCTAATGTTTTGCAGGTATATTTAAATTGAATTAAATCTAAAAAAGAACAATTATTTGAACCAATCTCTAAAACTTTATCGTTTTTTTTTATTTTTCGTATTTTATTAATTTTATTTAAGATAAATAAGTGATGATTGTTAACTTCGGTATTTTCAGGAGAATAGTAGTTATATTTTGAAAATAGAAAATTAGTGTTAAAAGCTTCTTGCAATTGAAGAAATCCACATTTAGTACATTGACATAAGTTTAATGGGTATTTCTTTTGTTTTAAATTTAGATATTTATTTGCTAAGGGTTGAGGACCGATATTGATTATTTTTTTTAATTTATTTTTACAAAGTCTGCAATCTTTGTTAATTTTAAATTTTTTCATATAACTACAATGCAACTAGTATCTATTATAATACCTTATTTTCAAAAAAAAAATTACTTATTAAGTTGTATAAATTCTATTTTAACCCAAGAATATATTTATTTTGAAGTTATTATTATAGATGACGAATGTTCCAAAGAAAGCAAGTTGTTCTTAGAAAGCATTAGAAAGCTTGACAAAAAAAAAAGAATAAAAATTATATATAATAAATTTAACATAGGCGCAGGTAGATCTCGAAATATTGGAGTAAAAAGAAGCAAAGGTAATTATATAGCATTTTTAGATGCAGATGATCAGTGGCATAAAGATAAATTAAAGAAACAAATATTATTTATGAAAAAAAAAAATATTTTAATATCACACACAAGTTATTCAATTGTTGATAGTAAAAATAGCATCATAGGATTTAGCAAGGTAAGATCTCAAATTAATTATAAAGAATTAATTAATTCATGCGATATAGGTCTTTCTACCGTAGTAATTAACTCAAAAATAAAAAAAGAAATAATTTTTCCTGCTCTCAAAACAAAAGAAGACTACGTCTTATGGTTAAAATTGGTTAAAAAATATTCTATTTTTGGAATTAAAAAATCATATGCTAAGTGGAGAAAGTTAAGAAATTCATTATCTTCTTCATTACCTAGAAAAATTATTGATGCCTTTTATGTCTTTTATTGTTATGAAAAATACAATGTATTTAAATCAATTTTTTTAGTTTTTAACCTGTGTTTTTTTACAATTAAAAAAAAACATAAACAGTATTCGATTTTGAGATGAAAAAAAAAGCACTTATAACAGGAATAACAGGTCAAGATGGATCTTATCTAGCTGAATTTTTGCTTAAAAAAAAATATATAGTTCATGGAATTAAAAGAAAATCTTCCTCTTTTAACACTCAAAGAATTGATCATATTTATATTGATCCTCACCTAAGAACAAATTTTTTTTTACACTATGGCGATTTAACAGATTCTAATAGTATTTTTAAAATCATCAGCGAAGTTAGACCTGATGAGATATATAATTTGGGAGCGCAAAGTCATGTCGGGGTATCTTTCGAAAATCCAGAATATACAGCTCAAGTTACAGGGTTAGGAGCTTTAAGAATTTTAGAAGCTATTCGTTTTTTAAATTTAAAAAAAACTAAATTTTACCAAGCTGGTAGCTCTGAATTGTTTGGAAAAATAAATAAAAAAAAGATTTTTAGTGAAAAATCTGAATTTCATCCAATGTCACCATATGGAGCCTCAAAATTATTTTCGCACCAGATTACAAAAATTTATAGAGATTCTTATAATATATTTGCTTGCAATGGCATATTATTTAACCATGAAAGTCCAAGAAGAGGAGAAACTTTCGTTACTAGAAAAATAACAAGATTTTTAACAAGATGGTTATTTAATTTAGAAAAAACTCTATATTTAGGTAATATTTATGCAATAAGAGACTGGGGTCATGCCAAAGATTATGTGGAGATGCAATGGAAAATACTGCAACAAAAAAAACCAGAGGATTATGTTGTGGCCACAGGTGCGATATGTAGTGTTAAAGAATTTATTAATAAATGTTGTAATTTTTTGAAAATAAAAATCTATTGGTCAGGAAAAAACTTAAAGGAATACGCATATATAATTAAAGATGATAAAAAAAAAATTATCATTAAAATTGATAAGAGTTATTTTAGGCCATTGGAAGTGGATTATTTAAAAGGCGATTCTAGAAGAGCGCATAACAAATTAAAATTTAAACCAAAATATAATTTAAATAGCTTAATAAAAGATATGATTGAAAGTGATCTAGTTATTGCAAAAAAAGAATATCAAAACCAATAATAAAAAATTTTCTTAATGAATAAACATTCAGTAGTTTTTATTGCTGGTCATAGTGGACTAGTAGGAAGCGCTGTATTTAGAAATCTTAAAAAATACGGTTATAAAAATATAGTTACTGTCTCAAAAAAAAAATTAGATCTAAAAAATTCGCGTAAGGTCGATTTATTTTTTAGAAAACATAATATTGAATATATGATTATATGTGCTGCATTAGCAGGAGGAATTTTTGCAAATAAAAAATACCCAGTAGATTTTTTTAATGAAAATATTTTAATACAAAATAGTTTACTGAATGCAGCGTTAAAATTTAAATTAAAAAGAACAATATTTTTAGGAACTTCTTGTATTTATCCAGATAAATCTAGAGTTCCCATAAAAGAAGAAAGTCTATTGAGCGGAAAACTGCATGAAACTAACGAAGCTTACGCAATAGCAAAAATTGCAGGCATTCAATTGTGTAAAGCTTTATACAGGCAATATAATTTAGATTTAGTAGCTTTGATGCCGACAAATATTTATGGTTTAAATGATAAGTATGATCAAGTGAAAAGTCACGTTATTCCAGCCATGATTGTAAAATTTTTAGATGCTAAAAATAAAAATAAAAAAATAGTGGAATTATGGGGGGATGGAACTCCAGAAAGAGAATTTTTATATTCAGATGATCTGGCCGAATCTATTCATATAATATTGAAAGCATCAAAAAAAAAATTATTTAAACTATGCAACAATGATTTTCCTATATTAAATATTGGTAGTGGAGATATTTATTCAATAAAACAACTTGCTAATTTAATTAAAAATAAGATTGGCTACAAAGGTAAGATTTATTTTAATTTTAAATATCCTAACGGTGTTTTAAAAAAAAATCTTAATTATAGAAAAATTAAAAAACTTAAATGGAAGCCTAAAATAAGTTTAAGCAAAGGATTGGATTTAATATTAAGAAATATTCCAATTTAATTGATGCTATATTTTTTTTATATAATCATATCAGTTTCATTAATGTATTTAATAAATTTTTTTTTTAAAAAGAAAAATTTTTTAGTAGATAGAAAAATATTGAAACATAAATCTTTTACTTCGGCAGATCATGTTCCAATTACTGCAGGTTTTTTGATAGTATTTAATATAATATTATTTAATAACTATCATTACTTATTAATTTTTTTTATCGCTTTATTTCTTTTGGGTATTTTATCCGACTTATTAATAATTATAAGTCCGATCAAAAAGTTTATACTACAAACTCTTATTATACTTTCGTTTTTATATTTTTCAAATTCTAGCATTTTATCTACAAAGATATTATTTTTAGATTATTTTATTCAAAATAAGTTATTTGCATTATTATTTACTAGCTTCTGTTTATTGATATTAATTAATGGAACCAATTTTATAGACGGTGTTAATACTTTAGTTTGTGGGTATTATATCTTAGTGATAACCGCAGTTATTTACATAGGATATCAAAATCATCAAATTATATTTAATTTTTCAAACTTTTATTATTTACTATTAACATTATTGATCATTCTATTCTTTAATTTTTATTCGAAGACTTACTTAGGAGATTCTGGTTCATTTTTATTAAGTTTTGTTGTTGGTTGTTACCTGGTCGATTTGTGTAATAGCAATTTATATTTGCAAAAATCTATATCACCACTATTTATTGTTTTAATATTATGGTATCCAGCATTTGAAAATTTATTTTCCATAATAAGGAAGCTTATATTAAAAAAAAATCGCCCCTCTGATCCTGATAATCTACATTTGCACCATTTATTATTTTCTTTTTTAATAAAAAAATTAAATAAAAATCGTTATTCAAATTCATTTACTGGAATTTTAATTAATTTATACAACTTTTTTATTTTAATTTTAGGATCAAATTTTTACTATCACACAAAATTTTTAACTTTTTTAATTTTTATAAATATTTTTGTATATGTTAGTGTCTATATTTTTCTACTAAATAAAAATAATTCATCTTAATAGTATTTATTCTTAAATATTGTTGAACTAGTTATTTTTAATAGATTTTCTAATATTATATTTATTATTATAAAATATCATTATTGAGAAATTTAACCAAAATATGCTTGCGCCCCAAGAAGTAAAGAAACTTCCACTTGGTAGAATAGGTAAAAAAGTAATTAATACAAAAATAATTGATCCTAAGTGAACTAAGTTTTGATTTCTTTTATAAATAAGAAAGCTTTTAACTAAAATATAAAATATCACTGATATTATAATGGTAGTGCCAATAATTCCATGCTCAGATAATAATTCAAAATATATTTGATGAGGATGAGTAGAGCATCTGACGTTTGATTGTTTGTAGTCTTTATTAAAGTACTTCTCTTTCAGACATTCATCTCTAAAATTTCTATTGCCAACTCCAAATAATGGATAAGTTTTAAAAATTTCTATTGCAGTATAAAAATGAGCCCCATGTTGAGTTTCTTTTACTGCTGAAATTATTCCTTTATCTTTAATAGGTAGAATAATATTATTAAATCTTCCTTGGATTTTATTTGAAGATAAGTAAACAATAATTGGACTAATTATAAAAAATATTAAAATAATTTTTTTATACTTAAAGACCCTCTTACTACCTAATGAAATAAATATAAAAATACCTAATAGTCCTTTTATTGTATTTGATCTTTCGCCAGTTAAGCATAGAGCAATCGCGCAAAAAATTAATAGTGAGAAACCAAAAATCTTATGATTTTTTGAATAATTATAAAATTTATCGAAATAATAACCTAGGCATATAAAGATAAATCCTAAGACAAAATGTCCAATTTTTAATTCTTTTCCCAGAAAACTTGCGATCCTATCATTGTAAATAGATTTAATTCCTAAAATGTTCTTTCCATTAAAATATTCAAAATAGATATCAAAGCATACAACAAAAAGTGTAAGTAGCCAAAATAACAGTATTGAATTATAATTTTTTTTATTTTCAAAAATTGATATTAAAAAATAAATAAAAATTATATACCTAAAGAAGAAAACATTCCTAGAAAAAGACGACGTAAAATTTTCTGAGAGAATAAGATTTAGTATTAAGCTAAGCCACAAAAAAAATAATAAAAAAAAATATTTGTCTTTAATTAATTTTTTATTAACATAAAAGTTAATAAAAAATATTATTGCGATCGCAATCGTGATAAATTCTGAAAAGCCTGTGCTAATTAGTAAACTTATAGGAAATAAAGCTAGTAATATTTGTCCTGTCATTTATAAATAATTAAATTCTATTTTCTATTATAGAAATAAATTGATGCTTACTAGGAAGAATTAAAGAAAATATTCCTTTATGCTGACTAACATTTTCTATAATCTTAATTTGTTTTAATTTTAATTTTTTTAATGTTAGTTGCCAATTTTTTTTTGTAAAATACCCTTTGGGTATATTTATTGTAGTACCATAATTACCAAACCAATCTCCAAGTCTTAAAATTTGTCTTGAGAGGTACCCATATTCAAAATGATCTTTTATAATTACGTACCTTGAAGAATTGCATATTTTTTTTAATGTATTATCGACTATTTCAGTACTAATATGATGAAGCACATCAATAATAATAGCAACATCAAATTTTGTTTTAAGAAAATTTTTATTTTCTTGTAGGTTAATATATTTATAATTTTTATTTACTAACTTTTTTTCATTAAATTTATAATTATCAACACAAATAGCTTTATGAATAAGTTTTTTTTTTATTAAAAAAAGTGTAAAATTCATATTACCGCAACCATAATCAAGCAAATTTAATTTTTTATTAAGTTTTTTTTTAATAAAATAAACCTCTTCTTGAATGTAAGGAATTAAGTTAGAAAATCTGTCCCCACCGAAAAACTTTCTAAGTATACCAAAAAAAATATTTATATATTCTTTTTTCAATATTGGCCGCATTACATTTTTATTATATAAATTTTTAGAAATTTTTTTATTCATAATATTTTATATTCCGTAGATTAGATTTCTATTTAAAGAAAGTATTAAAAATATTAATTGGAAAATATATAAATATAAAATGTTTTTATACTTAAAATAATATAAATTTATTTGTTTACTAAAAAGAAGCATAAAAATTATAAATATTACGCTGTCAAAGTACTTATGATAGATAGTAAATTGTAGATTGTAAGGGATCAATAATAGTATCAATAAATAATTATAATAAATTTTTTTTGCTAATTGATTCAAGTATATTAAAGAAAAAAAGAAAAAAATAAAAAGTACAAAATTATTATTTGTTAATAGATTTGATAAATGAAATATTATACCACCGCCAACATTATATTCCTTAGGAAAGTTAAAAAAAAATATAGAAAAAAAATAAATAATTATTATAAAAAAAATTTCTTTTTTTGTAATTAAGATTTTTCTTATTGAATTAAAAAAAAATGGAAGGAGATGAAAAAAAATTATAGTAGAAATAATAACTATTTTGTTTGCTATATTAACTTTCTCAAGAAATGGAATATTTGTTCCTTCATAATTAAAAAGAAAAAAATTTTTCTTAAATAAGAATAAAAATGCAGGAGTAGCTATAATTAGATTTAATATAATTAATAGATAAATTCTAGATGTAAGTTTGTACCTTTCTAGAAACTTAAAAAAAAAAAAAATAGAAAAAACACAAAAATTAGGAGTGAAGTAAGAACTTATCCCGAGAAATACAGTATTCAAAAAAGCATATTTATAATGATTTGTTTTTTGTTTTTCAAACAATAAAAAAAAATAAATTGAGATAGTAAAAAATAATATCGCATAAATTAGTGGATAAGGCCAAATCGATAAAGATCTGATAGTAGGCGATAAGAAAAGTGTTAATGAAATTAAATATAATATTTCTTTTCTTACATAATAAAATTTTATTTTTAGAGATTTATAGAAAAAAAAAATTATTAATAATGTTACATGAATATTTACTAATCTTAATAAATTTAAGTTTTCAAAAAACCTAATAGTTAAACCGTATATAATATAAAAAAGAGGAGAATTTCTTGCGATCATTTCATCAGATCCGTAAATTATTAACGTCTCTAAAATATTTTTTCTAAAAGCAAAGACTATTGGAAGGTGGAAATTATAGTCATTTATAGCACCACCAAGACTATCCTCATTTAAGAGGAAACCAGCTATTAATGTCAAATATAGAAATATAGAGGTTGAGATATTTATTTTATTTTTATAATTTTTATTAATTAACATGTTTTAATTAGGTATTTTAAATAATGAAAAAATCAATTTTAATATTTATCATAACCCACTTTGCCTCCCATCGTTTGGAAAAAGTATATAACAGAATACCTTTTAGAAAAATATTAGCTAAAGATTTTAAGTTTAAGGTTTTGATTAGTGACGATGAATCTAAAGATGACACAATTGTAATTGCTAAAAAAATTGCAGAAAAAAATACAAATATAAAACTAAATTTTAATAAAGATAATTTAGGATATGGAGGCAATATTAAGTTTTGTTTAAAGTATTCTATTAAAAATAATTATGATTATGCAGTCATGATTCATGGAGATAATCAGTATGATCCTAATTATATTAATAATATGATTAATAAGATTTTATATAATAAAAAAATTGCAGCTGTATATGGTTCAAGAATGATTTATAAAAAAAATGCAATAAAGGGAGGAATGCCCATATATAAGTTTATTGGAAATATTATATTAACAAAAATCTTTAATTTATTTTTTAATACAAAATTTACAGACTGTCACTCGGGTTTTTGGTTGTATAATTTGGCATTTATAAAAAAGATAAACCTAAATAAAATTGAGAACAATTTTAATTTTGATAATCAATTAAGAATTCATTTAATAAAAAAAAAATTTAATATTTTAGAAGTGCCAATCAAAACTTATTATGGAACTGAAAAATCTTCTATGCATTTTTTATACGCTGTTAGGTTTTTATTCGATATTTTAAAAAATAAGTTATGAAACTAAAAAACAGTAAGTTATTTTTTATAAATTTAGGTTATTCGTATACAGTGCCTAATTTCCAAAAAACGTATTAATGATTATTTACTTTTCAGGAAATAAAAACTAATTAATATTAAATTTTTATAAAAAAAATGCTAGTTTCAGTATTGATAGCTAATTATAATAAAAAAAAATATATAAAAAGATGCCTTAACTCTTTGGAGTTGCAGACTTATAAAAAATTTGAAGTTATTTTTTTCGATGATAAATCAAACGATAATTCTGTTTCTGAAGTTAAAAAATTTTTAAAAAAACTTAATATTAAATTAATTATAAATAATAAAAAAAAATTTAATATTACTTCCTATGATCAGTTAAATTCTTATTTTTATGCCTCCAAATATGCAAAAGGAAAGCTTATTCTTTTTTTAGACTCGGATGATTTTTTTGATAAAAATAAAATTAAGAATATTGTTTCTTATTTTGATTTAAATAAAGATAAACAAATCATTTTTGATCTTCCTAAAATATATTTTTCTAAAAAAAAAATAAAATTGCTAAAGTTATATAAAAGAATTAGCATAGCTTCAATGTGGCCAAGATTCCCGCCACAAAGTTGCATTTCCATTAAAAGTAATTTATTTAGAAAGATTTCTTCAAAGTTATTGAATAAAAAATTTCCAAGCATTACGTTAGATTTTAGGATTGCTGTTTATTCTTTTTTTATTAGTAAAGATTTTAATATTCTTAATAATTATTTAACTTATTATTTCCAGGATAAATATGGAGAGTCTAGAAGGTTTTGTTATTTATCTAAGAATTGGTGGTTTAGAAGATTAGAAGCCCATAAATATTTGAAGCATTTTTTTAAGAAAAATAAATTAAGTTATTTTTTTGGTATTGATTTTCTCATTACTTATATTGTTTGTTATTTTTTAAATCAAAATAGCATTATAAATCAAATTAACAGAAGAATTAAATCTTATGTTTACAATAATTGAAACAATCAATATAACGATTGTGCCTGGTGATTATTGCAAAGGAGTAACACCCGATCCCATTCCGAACTCGGCAGTTAAGCCCTTTAGCGCCAATGGTACTTTGTCTTAAGGCACGGAAGAGTAGGTCGTTGCCAGGCTTT
>Ga0114968_10000404_pt1 | contig 32134 bp, 36 predicted proteins | sample M_130807_EF_Meta_FD_87020 | JGI IMG/M metagenome (GOLD analysis project Ga0114968, IMG submission 87020) | Freshwater microbial communities from Lake Montjoie, Canada to study carbon cycling - M_130807_EF_MetaG | ecosystem: Environmental > Aquatic > Freshwater > Lake | place: Lake Montjoie... | reverse complement strand
GATCTCCTCCACGACTTCCTGCGTGGTCACGGCCCCGAGGGTGTCGAACACGGCCTGGCCCCACGGCGACATCTTCTCCGCCTCGGTACCCGGCAGGTAACCGAGTTCCTGACCGCCCACCGCGAAAAGCGGCCGGAACACGATCACCTTGCGATGCTGACGACGCTCGAGAACAGCCTCGAGTCCGGCACACAGCGCAAGCGCGCTCTTGCCCGTTCCCGCGCGGCCACCAAGCGACACGATGCCAATCTCGGGATCGAGGAGCAGATCAAGTGCGATGCGCTGCTCGGCGCTGCGTCCGTGAATACCGAAAGCTTCGCGATCTCCGCGAACCAGGCGCACACGCTTGTCCGCGGTGACACGGCCGAGTGCACTGCCCCGATCAGAGAGCAGGACAAGGCCGGTATGACACGGCAGATCCATGGCAGCCTCGACTTCGATGATCTGCTCCTCGTAGAGCCGATCGATGTCATCGACGTGCACGTCAACCTCGGTCATGCCGGTGAAGCCGGTCTCCACGACAAACTCGGCGCGGTACTCCTCGGCCGGCAGCCCTACAGACGACGCCTTGACACGCATCGGGAGGTCCTTGCTGACCAGTACGACGTGCCGGGACTCCGCCTGGAGATTGCGAGCAACCGCGAGAATGCGGGTGTCGTTGTCCCCGAGCTGGAGGCCGCTGGGTAGCACACGCACGTCGGTGTGGTTCAGCTCCACCCGCACGGTGCCACCGGCGTCGCCCACCGACATCGGCTCGTCGAGTCGACCGTTGGCAACCCGCAAATCATCGAGCAACCGCAGCGCCTGACGGGCGAAGTACCCGAGCTCAGGATGACTGCGCTTGGCCTCGAGCTCCGTAACCACCACGATCGGAATCACGACGTCGTGCTCGTCGAAGCGCAGGAGGGCCCGCGGATCCGAGAGAAGGACTGAGGTGTCGAGTACGTAGGTGCGGCGGGTGCTGGTCTCGCTTCGCTCTACGGGCACGTGGGGCCTCCTTGTTGGGGCCTCCGGGAGGCCCGGTGCGGATGATCACCTGTGTGGTGTGCGCGGTACGACGCTACGACTGCCAAGCGCGGCGGAAGGGACGCCACGCCGGACCGCGTGGGTCGGTCAGGTTAACGAGAGGTGGCTTGTGAATGTAGACGCGAACTAGGCGCCGAAACGCCGCTGTCGATCGGCGAAAGCGCGCATCGCTCGAAGGAAATCCACGCGCCTGAAGTCGGGCCAGTAGGCCTCGCAGAAGTAGAACTCCGAGTGCGCGCTCTGCCACAGCAGGAAGCCTGAGAGCCGCTGCTCGCCGGACGTGCGAATGACCAGATCTGGGTCGGGCTGGCCCTTCGTGTACAGGTGCTCGGCGATGTGCTCCACCTCCAGGAGTTGGGCGAGCTCGTCCAGTGAGGTCCCTTGCGTGGCGTGCTCCTGCAGTAGCGATCGCACGGCATCCACCACCTCGCGACGTCCGCCATACCCCACGGCCACATTGACCAGGGAGCCGGCCACATCGACGGTGGCCTCCTGCGCCTCCTTGAGGATGCGCGACGTACTTGCGGGCAACAGGTCGAGCGCTCCCACGGGGTGTAGGCGCCACCGTCCCTGCTCGACCAAGCCTTGGACGGTGTCCTCAATGATCCCCATCAGCGATTCAAGCTCGGGCTGCGGTCGGTTGAGGTTGTCGGTCGAGAGAAGCCACAGGGTGACGACCTCCACCCCAGCTTCATCGCACCACCCCAGGAACTCCACGATCTTGGCCGCACCCGCACGATGCCCCACCGATGAGGATGAACCCTGAGCCGTGGCCCACCGTCTGTTGCCGTCCAGAATCACGCCCACATGGCGAGGCCGACGGCCCTCCGGGATCTGCGCCATGACCTGGCGCTCATAGGCGCCATAGATCAGATCACGAAGTCCCACGAGGTGCACGCTACCCCGCGGATGCACCCGCGCGGGCCCCGATGAGAACAGCCAGTCCAGCCGGATCCGTGGTGGGAGCTGAGCACACCATGCGGTGACACACATAAGCCGTCGCGCGCCCACCCACGGGCGGCCGATCACGCAGCAGCGCCGTGGACTCCGAGCCGTCCACATCGCGCGCAACAACGGCGCCGGGCGAGGAGGACATCCACGCGATCCCCTGGAGCAGATCCGCATCGGCACCCTGGCCCACGATCGCAATCTCCAGCGGGCCTGCCACCAGTGCCGTGACAGCCGCCAGCCCCCATCCCACCGCGCGAGGGGCACGCCCCGCCAGCGGGGTGACCACGCACAGGGCTCGTTCGGCAACGTCGCGGTACTCGGTCAGCCCGGTGAGGGCGGAGTACGTCAGTGCTGCGTTGGCGATTGCCAACCATCCCGAAGGCTCCGCATTGTCAGACGGATCCCTCGGACGCGTGACAAGTGCGGTTGCATCATCGGCTGTGTCATAGAAACCACCCTCGCCATCACCGAAGTGCTGAATGGCCACGTCAAGAAGCATCCCGGCAAAAATCAGCCACGGCTCCTCGCTTGTCACTTGGTACAGGGCGAGCAGACCTTCGGCCATGCCCGCGTAGTCGTCGAGCACACCGTCGTTGTTGCCAGCACGCCCGTCGCGCGACGTGCGGCAAAGTCGATCATCGTCATCGGCACCCAGGTGCACCGCAATGACAAGGTCCGCTGCTGCGGCAGCCGCATCTATCCAGTCAGGACGATCGAGCAGGGCGCCGGCCTCCGCCAGTGCAGCAATGGCGAGGCCATTCCACGCGGCCACGACCTTGTCATCGCGTGAAGGACGCGGTCGCACACTGCGAGCGGCCCGCAGTTGTTGGCGCACGCGACTCCATCGCGCCAGATCCTGCGGGTCATCGGGTAACTGCAGGGTTGACGCACCGTGTTCGAAGGTGCCGGCCGGCGTCACGATCAGAAGTTCCGCGGCCCAGGGTCCATCATCGATGCCAAGCACGTCGACCAGTTGCTGTGCAGTCCAGGAATAAAAGGCGCCTTCGCCACCCTCATCATCTGCATCGAGGGCCGATGCGAAGCCTCCCTCGGGTGTACCAAGTTCTCCCACGATGAAGTCGAGAGTCTCTTCGGCGATGCGTCTAGCGAGGGCAGAACCTGTCATTCGCCACCAGTGCAGATACACGCGTGCGAGAAGAGCGTTGTCGTACAGCATCTTCTCAAAGTGCGGGACCACCCATTCGCCGTCAACGCTGTACCGAGCGAATCCACCTGCCAACTGGTCGTAGATGCCTCCTCGAGCCATAGCGTCGAGAGTCTTCTCTGCCATTGCGAGGGACGTGGCATCGTCGGAGAGCGCATGGTGGCGCAGCAGGAACTCCAGGACCATCGACGGCGGAAATTTCGGTGCATTGCCGAACCCACCATGCTGGGGATCAAAGCTGTGCTCAAGGGCGTGCGTGGCGGCCGTCAACTCCTCCAGCGTGGGGAGGACGCCGTCACCCGCTGGAATTGTTCGCTCCGCGAGCGCGGACACGATGCGCTGTCCGGCCTCGAGCACCTCTACGCGCCGAGTTGTCCACGTGTTGTCTATCGCCTGCAGCAACTGGACAAACGATGTCATGCCGTGACGCGGTGTGGGAGGAAAGTAGGTACCTGCGTAAAAGGGACGCCCGTCATGATCAAGGAAAACGGACATCGGCCACCCGCCATGTCCGGTGAGAGCGACGGTCGCGGTCATGTAAACCGAATCAACATCGGGCCGCTCCTCGCGATCGACCTTGATGTTGACGTAGTGCTCGTTTAGATACGCCGCGGTGCTGTCGTCCTCGAACGATTCATGAGCCATCACGTGACACCAGTGGCATGCGCTGTAACCGATGGACAAGAAGATCGGGACGTCGCGACGCCGAGCTTCCGCGAACGCCTCGTCGCTCCACTCCCACCAGTCGACCGGGTTGTCGGCATGCTGCTGCAGGTAGGGACTGGTGGCGGCACTCAGGCGATTGGGCACAGTGCCATGCTTTCGCGGGCACGCTCCCGACGCGCGGCCGGGTGTCCACAGGGCTGGCGGCTGTTCTGGCGTGAAGGACCCGGGCCAGTGATGCTCCATCCGTGAGCATTGCCGTGATGTCTCACGCGTGAGACACTCGACGGGTGACCGATGTGAGTATTCGTGACCTCCGCAACAAGGGCGGGGACATCCTCGACTCCGTCATGAACGGTGCCACGGTAACTGTCACCCGCCAAGGTCGCCCGATCGCAGAACTGCGCCCCCTGCGCCGGGGCACCGACACTATTCGACTTCTCGAAGTCTGGCGCGGAACTCCCACGTTCAGCCTTGCGGGACTGCGCAAAGACGTCGCGGAGTTCTTGGACGACTCGTTGTGAGTGGCACCGATCCAGCCGGCCTACTCGACACGAGTGTGGTGATCGCCCTCGGGACACTCACGGCCGCCGACCTACCCGAAGAGAGTTTCATCTCCGCCGTCACACTCGCGGAGCTCTCGGTTGGGCCATTGGTGGCATCAACGGACGACGAACGACTTGCTCGCCAGTCGGTGCTTCAGGTGACTGAAGCCCACTTCAGTCCGCTGGCCTTTGATGCCGAATCGGCACGCGCATTCGGACGCGTAGCCGCGGCACTGCGCGGCACAGGCCGCAAGCGGCGTGCTCGCACGTACGATGCGCTGATCGCGGCGGCTGGGCTTCGCCACGAGCTTCCGATCTACACCTGCAATCCCGAAGACTTCACCGGGATACCCGGCCTCATTGTTCGCACTGTGGGCCCGTCGCCACTCGACTCGCCCTAGGGACTGCGGATGCATGCAGCGCTTCCCGGCTTCCTCACCGGCCTGAGTCTCATCGTGGCCATCGGAGCCCAGAACGCATTCCTGCTTCGCCTCGGGCTCACCAAAGTCCACATCCTTCCCGCGGTGGTCATCTGCGCAGTCTCAGATGCGACGCTCATCGCACTGGGCATCAGCGGACTCGGTGCGGTCGTGCGTGGTGTGCCTGTTGCACTCGTGGTCATGAAGTGGGTAGGAGTTGCCTACCTGCTGTGGTTTGCCGTGCGCTCCTTTCGAAGCGCTGCACACCCCGACGTTCTTAAGCCAGACGACCGGGCCGTGCCGACGTTGCGCGCCGTGGTCCTGATGACGCTCGGCTTCACGTTCTTGAATCCGCACGTCTACCTCGACACGGTTCTTCTCGTGGGTTCAATCGGCAACCAGTACCGACCCGACCAATGGTGGTTCGCGCTCGGGGCTGCTTGCGCGAGTTGCGTCTGGTTCTTCAGCCTGGGTCTGGGGGCAAAGAAGGCTGCACCCCTCATGGCTCGACCACTCACTTGGCGGATCCTCGACATCACCATCGGCATCGTGATGACAGCCATCGCTCTGCGCCTGATCCTCAGCGACATCGGCTGACACCCCGGTACCCTCGCGCCATGCGAACGATTCTGGAAAAGTCCCGCTATTTGGTGTCGCTTCCCGCTATCGCCAGTGTCATCGGTGGCATCGCGCTGCTGCTCATCGGCGTGTGGGAAGTCGGCGTGTCAATCATCAATCTTGTGGTGCACGCCGAGGACGTCAAGGTCAGCGTGGTGGAGATGCTCACCGCGGTGGACACCCTGCTGCTTGGCACCGTGGTCCTTGTCGTGGGGTACGGGCTGTACGAACTCTTCGTGGACCAATCGGTGAAATTTCCCGCGTGGCTGGAGATCTCATCTCTTGATGATCTCAAGACCAAGCTGATCGGCGTCGTGGTGACCATCATCGGAATCTCATTCCTCGGATTCCTGGTCGACAAGAACTCACCCACAGACGTGATGTCGGTGGGCATTGGGGTGGGGGCAGTGCTTCTGGGGCTTGCGGTCTTCTCGTGGGCGACCAGCCTCCGCAAGTGATCGAGCTCCAAGCCGTCGACGACACGACCCCTCGACCTCACTCGTCGAGCCCGTACGAGGACTGGGGAGACCGCGATCCTGACGCGCAACCGCGGGGTCTTGAACGCTGGCTGATCCTGGACGACGGAGTGCCCGTCGGGGACATGAGCGCGCACCCGCACTTCTATGGACCCAATGTGGGATCCATGGCCATGAACCTGGGCATCTCGATCGCGGACGCGCATCAAGGCCGCGGGATCGGAACTCAGGCACAACGCATGCTCGCGGAGTTGCTCCATTCCCGCGGCATCGTCCGCGTGGAAGCGTCCACCGACATCAGCAATATCGCTGAGCAACGGGCCCTGGCCAAGGCTGGATTCGTGTGCGAAGGGGTCCTCGTGAGGGCGCAGATGCGAGGGGACGGACGCCATGACCTGCAGCTCTGGGCCCATCTGGCCCCAGAGATCGCGGATGCGCCCGGCGTGTAGCGTTCGGCTTGAATTCACATCGAATAATTCCGAAGGAGCCTGCAATGGCCACCGACCAGATCATCGTCTACGGCGCCACCTGGTGCCCCGACTGCCGTCGCTCCAAGGCTTTTCTGTCCGAGCAGCGCGTGCCGTTCCAGTTCATCGATCTTGAGGTGGACCCCACCGCCGCACAGGTGGTGCAGGACATCAACGGAGGCAAGCAGATCATCCCGACCATCATTTTCCCCGATGGCACGCACCTGGTGGAACCCTCCAACGAGGAACTTGCCGAGAAGATCGGTCTGTCGCGAGCCGCGATGACCGATTCCTATGACGTGATCATCGTGGGGGGCGGACCCACCGGCCTCACCACCGCGATTTATTGCGCACGCGAGAACCTGCGCACGCTGATCATTGAGCGCTCGGCGTTGGGTGGCCAGGCAGGCATCACCGAACGACTGGACAACTACCCCGGATTCCCCGAGGGCATCAAGGGTGCCGAGCTTGCCGAACGGTTCGCACAGCAAGCCGCGCGCTACGACGTGGAGATGCTGCCCGCGGTGTCCGTCACCGAACTCGCCTCTCTGGGCGGCGGCATCACCCAGGTGACGACGTCGACCGGTCAGAAGTTGCGCGCGGGTGCTGTCGTGATTGCCACGGGCTCCACCTACCGCCGCACAGGTGTCGAAGGCGAAGAGGACCTCATTGGTGCCGGCATCCACTTCTGCGCCACCTGCGACGGGCCGTTCTACAAGGGTGCCGACGAAGTGGTCGTCCTCGGTGGTGGCAACTCTGGCCTCGAGGAAGGACTGTTCCTCACCCAGTTCGCCAAGCACGTCACCATCATCGAGCGCGGCGCGACGCTGGCCGCGTCACGACTGCTGCAGGACAAGGTCAAGGCACATCCCCAGATGACCCTGCTGACGGAGACCGCTGTTGCCAAGTTCACCGCGAATGACAAGGGCAAGCTCGAGTCGCTGACGTTGAAGGCGAAGGACGGAAGCGAGAGCGTCCATGCTGCCAAGGGTGCGTTCGTGTTCATTGGCTTGGATCCCAATACCGGCTGGCTCAATGGACTGGTCGAATTGGATGAACGAAAGTTCATCGTCACCGACCGCATGATGGTCACCAGCGTCCCGGGCATCTTCGCGTCAGGCGACGTGCGTGCGGGATCTACCAAGCAGCTGGCATCGGCGGTTGGCGAAGGTGCCGCTACGGCAATCCAGATTCGCCATCACCTCGACGACCTCAACGCGGGCAAGTAATCGCACGACTCATGGCGTTCACCCGTCAGGATGCCGAGCGCGTTCTGGCGGGTGAACGTCTTTCTGCCTGGGCACCGGACTATCCCCGCGAGGGTGACGTCCATGTCGCGCAGTGGATTGTCCAAGGCATCAAGGATCTGAGTCGGCTTCCCTGGATCCCCTACACCGTCATCGACGACGGCGATGCCGGTGACTGGGCAGTGGTGGGCGGTGCGGGATTTCACAGCCCGCCCCACGACGGCGTGGTGGAGATCGGGTACGGCATTGCCGAGTCACGTCAGGGACGTGGCATTGCGACCGCCGCCGTCGCCCAACTCATCGACCTGGCGCGACTGGCCGGGGATGCGCATCGCATCTCGGCAGCGACAGGCCTGGACAACATCGCGAGTCAGCGGGTGCTCGCAAAGTGTGGTTTCACACGCGGCGAGGATCTCTCAGGCGACGAAGGTCCCGAGCAGTACTGGTCTCTCGACCTCTGACAGCGACTACTTGCTGGTCGCGCGTGCGTAGCGGCGCACCGACAGCGTCGCGAAGATCGCGATCAGCAGTCCGCAGGACAGCAGCGTGTAAAGCTCCGCGTGCTGCAGCGGCCAGTAGTCCGGCTGCATGCCTGTGGGGTTGCCAAACAGCTCACGTGTCGCCGTGACGAGCGTCGACACCGGGTTGAACGCCGCGAATGCCTGCAGCCACGATGGCATTGACGCGATCGGCACGAACGCGTTCGACAGGAACGTCAGGGGGAACAGCCAGACAAGGCCGGCGGTGTTGGCGGTCTCCGGGTTGGGCATATAGAGACCGATCCACGCACCGATCCACGCGACCGTGTACGCGAACAGCAGCAGCAGGATGTAGGCCCACAGTGCATTGAACGCCCCGCCGGTGATACGCCAGCCAACGATGAAGCCGGTGATCGACAGCACGACGAGCACCAAGATCTGACGTGCGGCATCCGCGAACGTGCGACCCAACAGCACGGCGGGTGGGGACATCGGTAGCGCGCGGAAGCGGTCGATGATGCCCTTGTGCAGGTCCTCGGCCAGGCCCACGGTGCTTGATGCCGCAGCGAAGGCTACGGTCTGTCCGAAGATGCCGGGCATGAGGTAGTTGCGGTAGGCCTCGGCACCGGCATCGCCCGGAATCGGAATGGCTCCGCCAAAGACGTAGGCGAACAGCAGCACGAAGATCACCGGCTGCACGAGCGAGAAGAACAGCAATTCCGGCACACGCACGGTCTGGATGAGGTTGCGGCGCGCGACGACCAGGCCGTCGTTGAGCGTCCAACCCCACAGGGGTCGGCGACGAGCGATGGGCGCGCTTATGGACAGGGTTGCCATCTCATCTCCTCCTGGTGGAGCGTCCGCGGGCAGGCTCTGATGCAGCCGTTTCTTCCTCGGCCACATGACCGGTGAGCGACAAGAACACGTCGTCCAGGGTGGGTCGACGCAGCACGAGGTCAGCCACCTCGATGTGCTCGAGGTCCAGAGCACGAATGGCGTCGACGAGCACGGTGGAGCCGCCGCTCACGGGGGCCGACACACGCAGCTCGTCAACTTTGGGCTCACCTGTGCTGACGGAGCGAATCACCTCAACCGCGCGGCCCACAGCCGCAGGATCAATCACCGCGATCTCAATGCGGTCGCCACCAATCTGATCCTTGAGCTGCTCAGAGGTGCCATGGGCTATGACCCGACCCTTGTCGATCACCACGATGTCGTTGGCGAGCTGGTCGGCCTCTTCGAGGTACTGGGTGGTGAGCAGCACCGTCGTTCCCTGGGCGACGAGGCCCTCGATGACGCCCCACAGACCCATGCGCGAACGAGGGTCAAGGCCCGTGGTCGGCTCGTCAAGGAACAGGATGGAGGGCTGCGCGACGAGGCTTGCGGCGAGATCGAGTCGACGGCGCATGCCACCGGAGTAGGTGCGCACGGGTCGATCTGCTGCAGCGGAGAGGTCGAACCACTCGAGCAGCTCCACCGAACGCTCGCGAACATACGAAGGCTTGAGGTGGTAGAGCTCACCGAACATCCGCAGGTTCTCGCGACCGGTGAGGTACTCGTCAACCGCCGCGTACTGACCGGTGAGGCCGATCGTGCGTCGTACTTCGTCGGCCTGCTTGACCACATCGAAACCGGCGACAGTTGCGGTGCCGGATGTGGGCTTAAGCAGAGTCGAAAGAATTCGCACGGTGGTGGTCTTGCCGGCGCCGTTGGGGCCCAGCAGGCCCACCACCTGTCCGCGTGGCACGACGAGATCGACGCCATCGAGAGCTCGAACCTCACCGAATGTCTTGACCAGTCCCGACGCGACCACTGCGGCATCTGTCATGGGCGCCAGCCTAGAGGGCCGGCGAATGACAGCCCACGCGCTAGGTTTCACGTCACGTCGCACCAGTGACCTCTCCAGAGGAGGAACGATGGATACCCAGCACCGACGCACCCTTCCTGGCGCCTTCTGGGTGTATCTCGCCGTTGCCGTGATCGGACTCGTCGGCACCGCATGGTTCAACATCACGGGGTTTGGCCAGCCTGGCCCGGGACTGCTCGGCTCATGGTTCGCCAATCCGGCGACAAGCTCGCTGACGATTGATCTGCTGGCTTCCGCCACCGCTGCCTCCATTTTCATTGTCATTGAGGGCAGGCGACTGCGCATGCGACTGTGGTGGCTGTACATCGCTGTCTCGTTCGTCACCGCCGTGGGGTTTGCGTTCCCACTCTTTCTCGCCATGCGCGAGCGCACGCTGGCACGTACGAGCGCAGGAGAATCATGAGATTCCTTATCAACGTCATCGACAACTCGACCGGCTCGGCAAACGCCGAGGAGATGGCTGCGATCGACGTGTTCAACGATGAACTCATCGCGAACGGTCACTGGATCTTCGCGGGAGGCATCACCGCACCCGGCCAGGCAACGGTGGTCGACAATCGCGCAGGAGCGGGGCTCGTGATGCCCGGGCCGCTGGTCTCCCAGGCCGAGCATCTCTCCGGCTTCTGGCTGATCGAGGCACCCGATGGTGCGGCCGCCCGTACCCTCGCGCACGAGGCCTCGCGCGCCTGCAACCGAAAGGTGGAGCTCCGGCCGCTGCTGGGCTGAGGGCTGGCTCCCACAATCCACTGGTGATTGCCGCATATGCGGCTTAGACTCCCTCTTTATGGCGCGTTTGCGGATATCTGAGGCGGCAGCGATGCTGCAGGTGAGTGACGACACCGTACGCCGGTGGCTGGATTCTGGCCGGCTCTCGGCTGGCCCCGAGGAGGGCGGGCATCGCACCGTCGATGCGGTCAGCGCCGCAACCCTGATGGCAGAACAGCAACCGGCCACCGCACCCCAGGTGCGTCAGTCAGCGCGCAACCGCTTCCCCGGCATCGTCACGCGTGTCGAGCGTGACGGCGTCATGGCGCTGGTCGAGATTCAGGCCGGCCCCCATCGAGTGGTGTCACTCATGAGCCGGGAAGCTGCTGACGAGCTCGGACTTGAACCCGGTGTCCGAGCAGCCGCGACAGTGAAGTCCACCAACGTCGTCGTAGAACTCGAAGAGACGTCGTGACGCGAGCCAGAAGTGGTTTCCTGCTGGTTGCCACGCTTGCGGGATCTTTGGCCTTGGCGCCGGCTGCCTCGGCTGCCACGGCGCAACCCGACACTCAACTTCTTGCACCGTCCGCGGTGCCGACGGCAACCATCACGGTGTCCGCCGCAGCATCACTCACCAACGTCTTCCCCGCCATCGCCGACGCGTTCCGCAACAAGTACCCGCAGGTCACGGTCAAATTCAATTTCGGCGGAAGTTCGGCCCTCGTCACGCAACTCAAAGCCGGTGCACCTGTCGACGTCCTCGCAACCGCCTCAGAACCAACGATGTGGAGTGCGTACAACGCGGGGCTCACCTCCATTCCGCTGCTGATCGCCAAGAACACCATGGCGATTGCCATGCCCTCAGGCAATCCCGCGCGCATCACCGGCCTGCCGGACCTCGCCAAGCCGGGGATCCTCGTCGGTGTGTGCGACACCTCCGTGCCATGTGGGGTCGCGGCGCGCGATCTGCTCAAGCTCAACAACGTCACGGTCACACCGGTCACCCGCGAACTCGATGTGCGTTCATTACTCGGCAAGGTCGTGTCCGGCGATCTTGATGCCGGAATCGTCTACACCACGGATGTCAAAGCCGCGGGCAGAAGTATCACCAGCGTGGCGATCCCACCCAACCTCAATGTCACGACGACCTATCCGATCGCCGCGGTCCTCACCTCGCCCAACAGCACTGCGGCGTGGGCGTTCGTGCGCTACGTGCGCTTCTCGCTCTCGGCCCAGGGTCTGCTCCGGGCATTCGGCTTCACGAAACCGTGGTGACACCCACATCATGAGTCGCACGAGCAAGCGCCGGCTCCGGACGGCCCGGCCGTGGTTTCTCCTGCTCCCCGGCGCAGTGGCGTTGACGTTTCTCATCGTGCCGCTTATCGCCCTGCTGTCACAGGCCCCCTGGGGCTCATTCCTGCAGATCCTGAGCAACCCCGCCGCGCTCGACGCATTGCGCTTGTCACTGGAGACGTCACTCATGGCAACGCTGGTCGCGCTTGTCTTCGGCGTTCCACTTGCGTGGCTGCTCGCTCGCGAGGTGCTGCCCGGCACTCGGTTCTGGCGCGCTTTGGTGTTGGTTCCGTTATTGCTGCCTCCGGTGGTCGCCGGCGTGACTCTTCTGGCCGCTTTCGGAAGGCGAGGACTCGTAGGTCAATGGCTCTACAACGGGCTCGGGGTGCAGCTGCCCTTCACCACCGTCGGCGTCATCGTCGCTGAGGCCTTTGTGGCCATGCCCTTTCTCATCATCACGCTCGAAGGGGGATTTCGCGGGGTAGATCGTCGTTACGAGGAGGCTGCCAGCACGCTCGGTGCTTCCGCGTGGACGACGTTTCGTCGCATCACACTGCCCATGGTGTGGCCGGCAATTGTCGCGGGCACGGTGCTGTGCTGGGCCCGCGCACTCGGCGAGTTCGGCGCGACGATCACCTTTGCCGGTAACTTCCCCGGCGTCACCCAGACGATGCCGCTCGCGGTCTACACGGCCCTCGAGAGCGACCGTGGCGTAGCCATTGCCCTGAGCATCGTGCTTCTGGCTGTGAGCGTCACCGTGCTCGTCGCTCTGCGCGGGAGATACCTGAGGTCGGGGGCGTCGGCATGAGCGTGCAGGTCGCGGCAACCGTCGCTCGAGGCGAGTTCAACCTTCGCGTGGATCTCTCCTTTGCGCCCGGGGAGATCACCGCTGTGATGGGACCCAACGGTGCCGGCAAGTCGACCCTTCTTCGCTCGATTGCGGGCCTGCAGCCGGTGGACTCCGGTCACGTGAGCATCAACGGAACCGTGGTCGATGACGGCGATCGCATCCTCATCGCACCCGAACTGCGCAATGTCGGACTGGTATTTCAGGACTACGCACTGTTTCCCCACCTGTCAGTTCTTGAGAACGTGGCCTTTGGCCCGCGAAGTCGCGGGGTATCAGCCGGTCAGGCACGCATCAACGCACAGGACCTGCTTGATCGACTGGGAATCTCTGAACTCGGGAAGCGTCGCCCGGCGGCCATCTCAGGCGGCCAGGCCCAGCGGGTTGCCCTTGCTCGTGCTCTGGCCACCAGCCCCGCGGTCTTGCTCCTTGACGAACCCATGGCCGCTCTTGACGCTGAGTCAAAGGTTGCTGTGCGCGAGGAACTGCACATTGCCTTAGCGGAGTTCACCGGTGTCACGATCATGGTGTCGCACGAACCGCAGGACGCTCGAGCACTCGCCTCTCGCGCCATTGTCATCGAGAACGGTCGCGTGACGCAGGACGCGTCTCTGGACGCACTCGCACAGGATCCCGCGACGACGTACGTAGCCGCGCTGATGCGCAGCACGCCCTGATCCTCACCACGATGCAGCGTCGCGCACTACCCTCGGCGCATGCCCGGCTTCGCTGAACTCGTCCACGAATCGTGGCTGCCAGCGCTTGCCCGATACGACGACGTGCTGGCTGACATCGGCCAGTTCCTGCGCGCCGAGAGCGCCGAGGGCCGTGCCTGGGCTCCCGGAGGCGGGCGCATCCTGCGAGCCTTCGAGCAGCCGCTCGACGAGGTGCGGGTGCTGATCGTGGGGCAGGATCCCTACCCCACACCCGGGCATGCCGTGGGTCTGTCGTTCTCCGTCGCGCCGGAGGTGCGCCCACTTCCGCGCAGCCTCACCAACATCTTCACCGAGCTTGTCAGCGATCTGGATTGCGCCAAGCCCACCAGCGGTGACCTCACTCCTTGGTCGGAGCAGGGAGTGCTGCTGCTCAATCGCGTCCTGACGGTGCGCTGCGGCGAACCGGGGAGTCATCGCGGTATTGGCTGGGAATCGATCACGGCCGCGGCCATTCGCGCGCTTGTCGACCGCGACGATGCGCCACTGGTGGCGATCCTGTGGGGCAAGGACGCGCAGGCCCTGGAGGCCGACCTGCCTGACGTTCCGGTGATCACGAGCGCACATCCAAGCCCGATGTCCGCCGACCGCGGCTTCTTCGGATCCCGCCCGTTCAGTCAGACCAATGAGTTGCTCGACGAGCTTGGCGGGGATCCGGTCGAGTGGGTGCTGCCGTAGCCCACCGTCGAACAGGGCCTTACGAGACTGCGCCCTTGGCGCGCAAGTCCTTGTGCACGACGTACTCCGAGACGAAGGACATGAACGGGATGGTGCCGGCGAGCAGGATGCCCACCGTCTTGAGCACTCCGTAGCGCACGCGGAACGCAAGATCGACACCGGTGATGAGGTAGACGAAGTACAGCCAACCGTGCGCCAGCCACAGGTAGCCGTATAGCGCGGGCCGTGCATCGGGATTGCCGTAATCGAGAAAGAGTCGACCGATGATGAGCCACACGAACGCCGTCGCGAGCACGATGCCGGTGACGTACGCCATCACCCGGTAACGCAGGAACGAACCCTTCATCGCCGCACACTCCATTCGCCTGGAACCTCGTCGGGTCGCGGTGGGTCCGCACCCGGCCGTTGGCACGTGATACCCGCCACTGCGATCCCGTACCGCGCAGCCTCCACCACCGCGTCACAATCTGCGAGGTCGGCACGCCCATGCCCGGCCTGCAACCAGTGCGCGAGGAAACCGCCGCTGAACGAGTCACCTGCACCCACGGTGTCGACGACCGGCACCTTTGGTACATCCAGCTCCGCTTCGCTACTGCCGACCAGCACGTGGACGGCCTTGGAACCGTCGGTCAGCAGCACCACTGCACCTGTGCGCTCACGAAGGGCGCGCGCGAACTCCAGGGGCGAGGTGCCGGGTGCAAGAAACTCCGCATCGTCTCCGCTGATCTTGACAATGTCGGCGCGGGTCAGCACAGCCTCAAGCGCCGACGTGAACACGGGCGACCCAGTCATCACCGAGGGGCGGCAGTTGGGATCGATCATGACAATGACCGAGTCAGCCGCGGACTGCACAACGGCGACGGTTGCATCGGCCAACGGCTGCAGGACGAGACCGAGCGTGCCCGCATGGATCACGCGGCATGACGCGTCGACGCCGGCGAGCGCCGCCTGCGGCGTGACCGCCGCCGCGGAGGTTCCGTCCATCATGAATCGGTAGGTGGCGGCGCCAGACTCGTCTATCTGCGCGATGGCCAGTGTCGTGGGTTCGGGAACTTGGTGGCCCAGTCCGAGCCGCACCCCATCCCTCTCCAGCAGCGCCATGATGCGTCGTCCGAACGCATCGATCGAGACGCCACCGAGGAAGTCAGTCGGCAGGCCTAAGCGGGCACAGGTGCGCGCCGTGTTGAGTGGTGCACCACCAACGACCGACGTCACCTCACCGTGTGGGTCGACGATGATGTCGACAAGAGCTTCGCCAATGACCGAGATCACGGCGTCACGCTAGTGGACGTCGTTGTCACGCCACAGCCACCGCACGAAAACTGCAACGGCAAACAGGCCGAAGAGCCACCACTGCAATGCGTAGACGAAATTGCGCAAGGGGAACGGCACATCCGTTGAGACCTGAGCCGGAACCGGTATCGGTGCCGGGATCACCAGCGGCTCCTCCGAGGTGAGCACCACATACCCGGGGAGCATCGGTTGCCCGAAAATCTCGGAAAGGTTTCTTATTGACGCGGCCGTGCCCGGGGCCGACACAGCACTGGCGTAGAAGTTCTCGTCGGCCTGCACGACAGCCTCGACGACGACGAGTCCGGCTTGCGCGACGGCACCCGGGGAATCGGCCCTCGGCAGCCAGCCACGCACAACGCCCACTGTCGGTCCGCTCGCGAGGTGCAATGCAGTGACAATCCATACCCCGGGCTTGCCATCGCCTTCGCGGTTGACGACCGCGACCTGCTTGTCAGCGACCCACCGGCCGCGCAGGGTCACGCGGTGCCCCATGGCATCCGCGGGGACATCCGTGGCAGACAGGGGGAGCACCTGTTCGACAGGTACGCGTTGCGCTTTCGTTGCTCGCTCGGCTTCCAGAATTCCCTGGGTGCGGTCCCACTGCCATCGGCCCAATAGTGCTGTGGCCACGACGAATGCCAGCACCAGCACGAGTGCCGCGACTCCACGAGGGGAGATCGCCAGACTCAGAGACTTATGAGTCTTCTTCGCCACGCGCCACGGCCTCTGCGGTGTACTCGCGGTCCAGCTCCTTGCGTTCGTCGTCAGGCCCCGCCTTCAGCGCTGGGTCGATCTTCTTGAGCTGACGATTCAACGAGAGCCACAGCAGCACAACGGCCACGAGCAGCAGCAGCACGAACAATCCCGCGATGGGACCCGCTCCATCGATGACCGACTGAAGTCCCTGCTGGTCGGGTGGGATCTCGTTCATCGATTGCTCTCCTTTATTCCGGCAAACAGATCATCTTCGGGAAGTGCGGTCGCGACACGTGACCACGCAAGGTGGAAGTCCTCCGTGGGCCACACCTCATGGTGGACGCTCATCGGAACCTTGAACCACAGGCCGTCGGGGTCTACCTGCGTGCGGTGCTCGCGAAGTGCGGCATCGCGCACGTCGAACCATGGCGCGCACTCAATGCGTGACGTGATGGCGAATGCGTCCTCGCGGTCGTCCCATCCTTTGATCCAGTCGTGATACGGCGACTCGAGTTCTGCCTGCAGCATCGCATCGTGCAAGGCGAAGACGCGCCCCTTGGTGAACTGCAGGTTGTAGTACAGCTTGAGGACCTGCCATGGCTGACCGGGCATGTCTGCCGTGGGGTCGGCCGCCAGTTCGATCGCAGCAACCGTGACCTCATGCGTGCGCACATGATCAGGATGCGGATAACCGCCGTTCTCGTCATACGTGGTCACCACGTGCGGTTGAAAGTCTCGGATCTGCCCGGCGAGCGGAGGTGCGGTGACCGTCAGTGGCAGGTCAGCGAAGCAGCCGGCCGGTACGGGGGGTTTGGGGTCACCCTCGGGGTACCCCGAGTCGGGAAAACCGAGCCACGCGTGCCGGACACCGAGCACGGCCGCCGCGCGCGCCATTTCGTCACGTCGCACCGCCGCGAGCCCCCGCTGGTCAACCTCGGCCTGCGCCGCAGCGTTGAGGACGTCACCGAGTTCCCCGCCGGTGCAGGTCACCACCAGTACCTCGACGCCTTCGGAGACATACTTCGCCGTGGTCGCGGCGCCCTTGCTGGACTCATCATCGGGATGGGCGTGGACGGCCATCAGCCGAAGGGGGCGGGTGTGCACGGGGCTAGTGTCCCTCATGTGCCGTCGCCTTTCTCGCGGGACCAGCTCAGCCCCGCCATGCAGGAGCGCTACGGGCTCAATCGCTCACGGACGGGCACCCGCGTGCTCGCAGCTCTCGTTGTGGTCGGCTTCGTCGTGGCTCTGGCCTTCGTGGGTTGGCGCATCACCGCACCGCGAGCCGAGGGGCGCCTGATCACCTGGTCTACCGTGAGTTCGGATCGGGCAGATGTCACGTTCGACACCAACGTGCCGCACTCCACATGCGTGGTCCGTGCTCAGGATGAGAAGCATGTCGACGTGGGCTACGCGACAATCACGGATATCAGCGGCCGCGTGAACTACCGCCTCCGCACGCTCGCCCCGGCATATGTCGTCGAGGTTCTGGGCTGCAGCATCACAGGCGCGCCCAACGTCATTGCGCCGCAATTCCCGCCGGGAGTCGTGCCTCCCACACAGCCATGGAGCCAGCTCCCGTCCTCGCAGTCGTCCCAGCAGTAATCCCGGGCTCGCGTGAACGAGCGCGACGGCATACCGTCGTGCTGTGACTTCCTCTTCCCTCGCGCCGACAACCTCGCCGACACCCTCGCCGACAACCACGACGCTCGGAGCGCTCCTGGCAACCGGGTATGAGCCACGAAGCATCAAGGCCGAGCTTCGGGCCAATCTCACGCAGCGCCTTCGCGACGGACAGCCCACGCTTCCGGGCATCGTCGGCTTTGAGGAGACGGTCGGCCCCGATGTGGAACGCGCGCTCCTGGCCGGTCACGACTTCGTCCTTCTGGGTGAACGAGGACAGGGCAAGACGCGACTCATCCGTTCGCTCATCACGCTGCTGGATGAATGGATTCCCGTGGTCGAGGGCTGTGAGGTCAACGACGAGCCCACCGCACCTATCTGCGCGCGATGCCAGCGCCTCGCACGCGAACTCGGTGACGCCCTTCCCGTCTCGTGGCGCAATCGGCGAGACCGGTTCGGCGAGAAGCTCGCGACACCCGACACGTCTGTCGGTGACCTCATTGGTGACGTGGACCCGGTCAAGGTTGCGGAAGGCCGCAGCCTCGGTGACGCAGAGACGATCCACTACGGCCTGGTTCCCCGCACTAACCGCGGCATACTGGCGATCAACGAGCTTCCCGACCTCGCCGAACGCATCCAGGTCTCACTGCTCAATGTGCTTGAGGAACGCGACATTCAGGTCCGCGGCTATCAGCTCCGCCTCCCGCTTGACCTTCTCGTCGTGGCAAGCGCCAACCCCGAGGACTACACCAATCGAGGGCGCATCATCACGCCGCTGAAGGACCGCTTCGGAGCCGAGATTCGCACCCACTACCCCGCGTCGTTGGAGATCGAGGTCAACCTGCTGCGGCAGGAGGCTGCGATCGAAGCTGCCGTACCAGAGCACCTGCTCGACGTGGTCGCCCGGTTCACTCGACTGGTGCGCGAATCATCGTCTGTCGATCAACGCAGCGGCGTTTCAGCGAGATTCGCCATCGCCTGTGTCGAGGCACTGTCGGGTTCGGCGTTGCGCCGTGCTGCGATCAACGGTGATGAGCAGGCCGTCGCGCGCATCGGTGATCTCGCCAACATCGTGCCCACCTTGCGCGGCAAGGTCGAGTTCGACGTGAGCGAAGAGGGACGCGAGAACGAGGTCCTGGAGTTCCTCGCTCGCAAGGCCGCGGCCGAAAGCTGGCGGACACTGCTGGGCGGATCTGACGCCCGACCGTTGCTCACCACCCTGGTCGCATGGTTCGACGAAGGCAACTCACTGGTCGCTGGCGATCTTGTCCCTTCCAAGGTTTTGCTTGACGAGCTCGGTCCGATGGACGGCCTGGGCGCACTGCTAGCGCAGCTGGAACCCCACATGGACTCCACACCTGCACTGCTCGCTTCATGCGTGGAGTTCGCGGTCGAGGGCTTGTGGCTCACGCGCCGCATCGATAAGGACGTCATCGGCGGCGTGAGCAGGTACGCAAGCGCGTGAGCGGTTTTCGCTACGGCCCCTTTCACGACGGTCCCGATCCGCTTGCGGGGCCGCTGGACGCAGGCGCGGGTGTCGACGACCTCGCGCAGCGGATCATGGATGGCCAGTCGGTCGAGGACGCTTTGCGCGACCTCATGCGTGAGGGCACCCAGGGACGCCGTGGCATGCGAGAGATGGCCCGTCAGGTCCGCGATAAGCGCCGCCGTCTGGAGAAGTCCGGTGCCATGGACGGCCTGCTCCAGGATCTGCGTGACCTCGTAGAACAGGCCAAGGACACCGAGCGCCGCGAGCTGTTTCCCGACCCCTCCGACGATGCGCGCTTTCGCGAAGCACAGCTCGACAACGTTCCTGACGACGTCGGACGCGCCATGCAGCAACTCGCCAATTACGACTGGCGATCCGACGAAGCACGGGCACTTTTCGAGCAGGCGCAGGAGCGTCTCCGCAGAGATGTGGTCGATCAGCAGTTTCGCAACCTGAGCAGCGGCATCGACAATCTGCCGCAAGAACGTCAGGCCTTGCAGCAGATGATGCAAGACCTCAACGACCTACTGGACACGCACCGACGTGGCGATGCGACTCAGGAGGACTACGACGCCTTCATCGCCAGGCATCGACAGTTTTTTCCCGACGCACCGGCGACACTCGACGAGCTCATCGACGATCTAGCCCGGCGACAGGCAGCCATGCAGCGCATGCTCGACTCGATGAGTCCCGAGCAGCGAGCCGAGCTCAGCGAAGCAATGTCCCAGGCCATGCAGGACATGGGACTGACGGAACAGATGGCCGCACTGCAGCAGAACCTCCAGTCACTTCGCCCAGAGTTCGGCCCATCCGGCAAAGCACGCATGTCCGGAAGTCAACGCATGGGACTTCCGCAGGTCACCGAGGCGTTGGCAGAGTTGTCTGATCTGGAGGCCCTTGACTCCTCGCTCAATGACGGCTTCAACCGCATGGACCTCGACGACATCGACGAGGAGGCAATCGAGCGCGCACTAGGCCGTCAATCACGCGATGATCTCGAGTCCCTTCGCGAGCTGCAGCGCCAGCTTGAACAGCAGGGGTTCCTCGTCAACGATGGTGAGCGGCTCGAGCTCACTCCCAAGGCGATTCGGCGCATTGGGCGAACGGCGCTGCGTCAGGTGTTCTCGTCCCTCGACGGCACGACCCGTGGTCAGCATGACATCACTCGCTCGGGGGCTTCCGGTGAATTCACCGGCACAAGTCGCGAGTGGACGTTCGGTAGCGAGCAGCCGATCGACGTCGTGCGTACCGTACGTCGCGCGATGAGTCGTCGCATGGTGTCCGGTGGCGACACTTTGATGGCCGATGACTTCGAAGTTCACGAAACCGAGACCACCACTCGCGCCGCAGTGGCACTGCTCATCGACCAGTCATTCTCGATGGTCGTCAATGACACCTGGCGTCAGGCCAAGACCATGGCTCTTGCATTGCACACCCTCGCTTCGACCGCCTACCCACTGGATGCAATGCAGATCATTGCCTTCGCGAACGTCGCCCGCGTCGTTCAGCCCCATGAACTACCCGACCTGGAAGCAAGCCACATACAAGGCACAAACCTTCACCACGCCTTGATGTTGGCCGGACGCTTCCTGGACTCCCATCCCGGAGCGCAGCGCATCGTCATGGTTGTCACCGACGGTGAGCCGACGGCACGGCTCATGCCGGAAGGGTACGGCTGGTTCTCCTACCCACCCGAGGACGAGACGATTGCTGAAACCATCGCCCAGGTCGATCGAATGACGAGGCGACGGGTGCCGGTCTCGTGGTTCCGACTGGGCGATGACCCCTCGCTCGAGCGATTCTTGGACGGCATGGCACGTCGCAATGGCGGCCGGGTCCTCGCGGCCAGTGCTGATCGCCTCGGTGACTACGTGGTCAGCGACTACGTCCGAACCCGTCGAGCGGCTCGCTAGCTCCCGTTACGCTTCAGCGTCATGACCGAGATCACCTGGCTGACCCAGGACGCCTACGACCGCCTCGTCGGAGAACTTGCCGAGCGCGAGGGTCCGATCCGTCAGGAGATCACCAAGCGCATCGAGCAGGCGCGCGAAGAGGGCGATCTCAAGGAGAACGGTGGCTATCACGCCGCCAAGGAAGAGCAGGGCAAGAGCGAGGCCCGCGTACGTCAGCTCAAGCACCTCCTGGAGAACTCCAAGGTCGGGGTTCCCGACTCGGCCCCGGATGAAGTGGCCAGCGGCAAGGTCGTCACGGTTCGATTTCCTACCCTTGACGAGCAGGAGTCATTCCTGCTCGGCTCTCGCGAAGAAGCGGCGCATGCATCCATCGACGTCTACAGTCCCACGTCGCCGCTCGGCGCGGCCGTGCAGGGCAAGCGCGTTGGCGATGCCACGACCTACCAGCTGGCCAATGGCAAAGAGATGGCTGTCGAGATCGTCAAGGTCGAGCCGTACGGCGGCTGACGCTAGGACCCGACACCCGGTCCCTTCTGGGGCAGGGCCTGCTGCGCTGAGAGTCGGGCACGTGACGCCGCAGCACGGCCAGCGGTGGCCGCCGATCCCGTGGCGTGACGCACTCCGCCCGAGTACCCGCCCCACGTGCCACGCGCCTGTGACGACGCCCGGTGGAAGGCGCGTACCTCCGCTGACTTCTCGCGCAGCACGACGTCTTGGCCCTTGCGCTCCGCTCGCGGCAGCTTCTGGTCCTTCAGTGCGGTCGAGCGGGCCAGCGCCAATCGTTCGGAGATGCGTTCGACAAAGGCTCGGTAGAAGGCGACTCGAGCCGTGTGCGCCGTGTGCGGACGTCGGTCGAATCGACCGGCCGAGTACGACTCGCCTTTCCATGTGCCCAAGGCCAGGTATGCCTGACTGCCGTGAACCATCTGCACGGCCAGGGAGGTGTACATCGTCTCGACCACATCAAGATCTGCCGGCATGCCGTAACCGATGACGTACGTGGAGTTCGATGCCACGTCAATGTGCACGTCGTTCGCGTGCCCTATGGCTACGAACAGCGAGACCAGGTGGGAGTTGGCGCGTTTTCCGCGCTCGCCGATCTGCGTGGTGCGCGATTCTGGCTGCCGACGTGACTCCTTGCGAGCTGTCCGCGCTCGCGCCACCGCGAGGTCAACGCTCGCGAGCGTTGCCAACGCCTGAGCCTTCATCAGGTAAGCCTCGGCCTCCGGTGCGTTATCGGTGCGCTCGGCCTTGGCCAAGAGCGCCGCGATGCGATCCAACGTCGTCGATGAGCTCATGGCGCGACCGAGATTCCGGCGTCCTCATAGCCGGCTCGAAGGACGAGGGTCGCCTCCGGTCCGAGGACCGCGTGTGTCATCACGAGCATCGCCGCGGCATAGGAGGTGCTGTGCCACGCGTCAGTGTCGTGGACCGCTACGTGGTGGGCCAGCTCGTGCAGCACGACGGCCTCGCGCGCTGCCCAGCGAGCATCCATCGGAATCGCGATCGTCGCTGTCTGCGGCTCGTAGTGGGCTCTGGCCTGGCCGGCCCGTGCACGGACCGTGACACCTGGCTGAGCACCGTAGGCAGCCACGACGTCAGGGTGGGCAAGGACCCAATCCGCATACATCTGCATGGTTTCCACGCTCCCGAACCGGCGCTGCACGGGCAATGTCAGGCGCGATCCAAAGAAGTCCAGGACTCCTCCATGGTCTAGCAGGGCAGACCATCGATCCTCCGCCTCATAGATCGCTGAGCGCAGGCTGTCCCGCTCGCGCGGGGAAGGAGCATCCACAGCCCGAGGGTAGGGTGAGGCAGTGCTCAAGCGGTTCTCCCCCGACTACTTTCGGGGTCTCCCGCGAGAGGTCCTGGTGTTGGCCGCCATCGCCTTCTGCGTGGCCCTCGGATTCGGGATCCTGATTCCGGCCATTCCCGTCTTCGCGCGTTCCTTCGATGTCAGCGCCCTCGAAGCCAGTGCCGTGGTGTCAGTGTTCGCCCTGGTGCGATTCATCTCTTCGCCCGTTGCCGGCGTACTCGTCAACCGCGCAGGCGAGCGCGCGGTGCTGGCCAGCGGACTGCTGATCGTCGCCGTGTCCAGCGTCGCCGCGGGCCTGTCGCAGAATTTCGGAGAGCTTCTTGTCCTTCGCGGGATCGGTGGGCTGGGCTCGAGCATGTTCACCGTCTCAGCCATGGCGCTCCTGCTGCGCGTCGTGGATCAGGACCAACGCGGACGCGCCTCCAGCGTCTACCAAAGCGGCTTCCTCATCGGTGGTGTCACCGGTCCGGCTCTCGGCGGGTTGGTGGTGGGCATTTCGCTGCGGGCGCCGTTCTTCGTCTACGCCGCATGCCTGTCGATTGCCTCCGTGGTGGCCTTGGTTTTTCTGGCCAGCGCGCGACTTCACGAGTTGGAAGCCAAGGTCGCCGGCCCCGAGGTCGACAAGATGGAAAAGCTCAAGGAAGCGATGGCGGACCCGGCCTATCGAGCCGCGGTACTGGTCAATCTCATGAGCGGCTTTGTCACTCTGGGTTTGCGTTCGTCCGCCATTCCTTTGTTCGTCGTGGAAGGAATGCGACGTGGGCCGTCGCTCAGCGGTTACGGATTCCTCGTCGCGGCGGTCGTGCAGGCGATCTTCCTTCTGCCCGCGGGCCGCATGACCGACACGACCGGACGTCGACGAGCCATGAAGGTGGGTAGCTGGGCACTCCTCGTGGGCATGCTGATGCTGACCGTCACGGACTTCGTGGTCAATGGCATGGGCCATGACGCCGCTCTCGCAGTCGTGCTCTTCTTCCTGGCCCTCGCAATTCAAGGTGTTGCCGGTGCGTACTTCGCGTCCGCGCCTTCGGCGGTGATTGGCGACGTCATCGGCGGACAGAAAGGCGGCATCGTCGTAGCCGCCTACCAGATGGCTTCCGACCTTGGCATTGTCATCGGACCGCTGGTCGCGGGTGTTCTGATTGATGCTCTCGACTTCGACTGGGCATTTGCTATCGCAGCGCTACTCGTGGTGCCGGTCCTCATCGCAGTGCATCGCATGCCCGAGACATTGCGCACCCGCGCCCAGACGCTGGCGACCGCATGAGCCGTGCCCAGCGCGTCACTGCTGTCGCGTCCGCCCTCGTGATCGCCACCATCGTCAGCGGCGCGGCCATAGGCACGGCGGCCTCGTCCTTCGCCTCACAGCACTCCGACGTGTCTCCCATCGCTTCACTCGAGGCTGGCCCCAACGCCTCCATGTCTCCCGCTGCGCCAGAACCGACTGCCTCAGCAACACCCATCACCAACGTGGTACTCATCATGGCCGACGATCTCGACTGGCAGACGTTCATGCAGGTTCCGCGCCTCGCGGCACTGCGGCAGAAAGGGACGACGTTCACCAACCACGTGGTCACAGACTCACTGTGCTGTCCTTCGCGCACGTCCGTTCTGCGCAGCCAGTTCGTGCACAACCATCAGGTCGTCTCCAATGTGCAGGCAACGAGCGGCGGCTGGCCCACCTTCCAGGCCAGGGGCGAGCAGTCGGACTGCCTTCCCACATGGCTGTCGGCGGCCGGCGTCACAACCGCGATGATCGGCAAGTACCTCAATGAGTACCCCGGGCCTCGTGACCCCAAGACTTACGTCCCACCGGGGTGGTCTACCTGGGTTGTCCCGACCAAAAACGGGTATGAGGGCTACAACTACACGCTCAACATCAACGGCAAACTGCAAAAGCACGCGAAGGCGCCGACTGACTACCTCAATGACGTGCTCGACGAGCACGCGGCATCATTCATTCGCGCGTCCAAGTCGCCGTTCTATCTCGAACTGACTCCGTTCGCTCCCCACCTGCCGGCGCCGGTAGCCCCACGGCACGTCGCGGCCGATCCCACCGCAGTCGCACCGCGCACTCCCAACTACGGAGCCACGGGAGTTGGAGAGCCGTCATGGCTCGCTGGTGTGCCGGCACTCACTCCCAAGCGCATCAAGACGATGGACCGCGTCTGGCGCCAACGCGTGCGGTCGAGTGAGGCGGTGGCCGACTCTGTTGACACCGTCATGAACTCGTTGCGCGCCAGCGGCAAGGCTGACAGCACACTCGTGCTCATCACCTCGGACAACGGTTTCCACGCGGGCAACCATCGACTGTCGGCCGGCAAGCGCACGGCGTTCCGTGAAGACGCCGTCGTGCCGCTGATCGCGATTGGACCAGGAGTGACCCCGGGCGCAACTGTCACCGCGGTGACGTCCACGATCGACTTCGGTCCGACGTTTTCGGCCCTTCTCAAAGCCCCCACGCCCACGTGGATTGACGGCCGGTCTCTCCTGCCCTTACTGCAGCAGCCCACGACTCCTGCCGGGTGGCGCACAGCAACCATCACCGAGAACGACGGGACTGCGGTTCCCGGTGATCCTGACTTCACGCCCCAGAGCCCCCCCAGGTACGTCGCCATGCGCAGTAATCAGTGGCTGCTGGTGCTCTACGCCAATGGAGATCGCGAGCTCTACAACGAAGTGAGCGACCCGTACGAGCTCGTGAATGTCGTGACCACCACGGACCCATCGGTCGTGGATGCGCTCACGGCGCAGGCCCAGGCGCTGACCGCTTGTGCAGGAGCCACCTGCAGGGTCGCCGATGCCATGCCGCAGCCGGTGCCGCTCGCGGCATCCGCCACTCCCGCGTCGCCAACGTCGACCGGGAACACCTCGTCGGGGGCGTCGGCCAGCCCTCAGGCACCGCCCAGCCCCTCGGCCAGCGCGTCCTAGCCCAGCGCCGTTGCAAGATCGTCGATGAGATCTTCGATCGACTCAATCCCCACCGACAGGCGCACGAGGTCGTCCGGCACCTCCAGCGGGCTGCCCGCTGCCGATGCATGCGTCATGCGGCCCGGATGCTCGATCAGTGACTCGACACCGCCGAGGGACTCGCCAAGTGTGAATACTTGCGTGCGGGCCACCATGTCGAGGGCGGCCTGCAGGCCGTCGCGGTGCCGGAACGACACCATGCCGCCGAAGCCGCGCATCTGACGGGCCGCAACCTCATGACCGGGATGAGTGGCAAGACCGGGCCATCGCACCTCTGCGACCTTGGGGTGTGCGACAAGGAAGTCGACGACCGCGCGCGCATTGGACTCATGGCGATCCATGCGGACGCCGAGGGTCTTGATCCCGCGCAGCACCAGCCAGCAGTCGAACGGTCCGGGCACCGATCCCATGGCGTTCTCGTGATACGCCAGCCGATCCGCGAGCTCGGCATCGCGAACGATGAGCGCGCCGCCGACCACATCGCTATGGCCGCCGAGGTACTTGGTGGTGCTGTGCACGACCACATCCGCACCCAGCAGCAGCGGCTGCTGGAGGTAGGGCGACGCGAATGTGTTGTCGACTACGAGCAGTGCACCGGCCGCATGCGCGACCTCAGCCAGAGCGGCGATGTCGGCAATGTTGAGCAGCGGATTGGTGGGCGTCTCGATCCAGACCAATCGGGTGCGCCCGGGCACGATCGCCGCTGCCACGGCCGCCGGATCGGTGACGGGAGCGGGCGTGTGCTCGACGCCCCACGGGGCGGCGACCTTGGCGAACAATCGATAGGTGCCGCCGTAGGCATCGTCAGGGAGCACCGCATGGGTGCCGGGCGCACAGGTCGCACGGATCAGCGTGTCCTCTGCGGCCAACCCTGAGGCGAACGCCAGAGCGCGGGCACCCTCGATCCCGGGTGCCTCGAGCGCCGCGAGGCATTCCTCCAGGGCAGTGCGGGTCGGATTGCCACTGCGGGAGTACTCGTAGCCGCCTCGCAAGCCGCCCACGCCATCCTGCTTATAGGTCGACACCTGATAGATCGGCGGAACGACCGCACCGGTCAGGGGATCAGGCTCCTGGCCCGCATGAATTGCTCTGGTTTCAAATCCAGCCATGTGGGTACTTTAGGTGCATGGCAATTTTCGGAATGAATAAGTCACGCATGGTCGACCCCGACGGCGCACTCCCCGGCCGTTCCACTCCCGTTCTTCCCACTCCCGCCAAGCACGCGGTGCTTGGTGCCTCCCTCACCGGTCCCTGGCCCGATGGCGCCAAGGTCATCTACCTCGGCATGGGCTGCTTCTGGGGATCCGAAGAGATCTTCTGGCGGCTTCCCGGTGTTATCTCCACGAGCGTGGGCTACATGGGCGGCTACACCACGAACCCCACCTACGAAGAGGTCTGCACCGGACTCACCGGTCATACCGAGGCGGTCATGGTGGTTTACGACCCGGCCGTCATCTCCACCTACGAGATCCTGCGCAACTTCTGGGAGAACCACGACCCCACCCAGGGCTACCGCCAGGGCAACGACACCGGCACGCAGTACCGCGGTGCGATCTACTACACCGACGATGAGCAGCGCGACCTCATCGAAGGCACTCGCGCCGCCTACGCCAAGGTCATCGCCGACCGCGGCTACGGCGACATCACCACTGAAGTGCTGCCCGCGTCCGGCCTCACGTATTTCATGGCTGAGGACTACCACCAGCAGTACCTCTACAAGGTGCCCCATGGCTACCGCTGCCATGCCAACACCGGTCTAGCGCTGCCCGCACTGGAGTCGATTGCTCAGGGGCTGGACACCAGAGCCTGAAGGTTCAGCCAAGAGCGACTAAAGCGCGAGATGACCGAGGACGTCCTGTCGGGTGACCACACCCACAGGACGTCCGTCGTCCACCACGACGACAGCATCCGCGGACTGCAGTGCGTTGACCGCGACCTGCACCGGCTCACCTGCTCCCACCATTGGTAGCGCGGCCGACATGTGTGCATCGACCGTGTCGGCCAACTGGGCGCCGCCGACGAAGAGCGCGTCCATGAGGTCGCGTTCGACAACGGAACCCACCACCTCGGCCGCCATGACCGGGGGCTCGGCGCGCACGACCGGCATCTGCGAAACGCCGAACTCGCGCAGGATGTCGATGGCATCGCGAACCGTCTCGGTGGGATGGGTGTGGACGAACGGGGGCAGCGCACCGTCCTTGCCGCGCAGCACGTCGCCCACGGTGACCGCATCGCCGGACTGCACGAATCCGTAGCGCGCCAACCAATCGTCGTTGAACACCTTCGACAGGTATCCGCGGCCACTGTCCGGAAGCAGCACGACGACCACGTCGTCCGGACCCGCAGTCGCAGCAACGCGCAGCGCGGCTGCCGCAGCCATGCCGCACGAACCACCGACGAGAAGTCCCTCCTCCAGCGCGAGGCGACGCGTCATGTCGAAGGAATCCTTGTCCGATACCGCGATGATCTCGTCGCAGATCGTCTGGTCGAACGCCGCCGGCCAGAAGTCCTCGCCCACGCCCTCCACGAGGTAGGGCCGGCCGGTGCCACCGGAGTACACCGAGCCCACCGGGTCGGCACCAATGACCTTGACGCGACCGTTGCTGGCCTCCTTGAGGAATCGACCAGTGCCGGAGATCGTGCCACCGGTACCCACCCCTGCAACAAAGTGTGTGATGCGGCCGTCGGTCTGCCGCCACAGCTCCGGTCCGGTGGTCTCGTAGTGCGAGCGCGGGTTGTTGGGATTGGAGTACTGGTCGGGCTTCCAGGCACCCGGGATCTCTCGAGCAAGGCGATCGCTGACGCTGTAATAGGAACGCGGGTCGTCCGGATCAACAGCGGTCGGGCACACCACAACCTCGGAGCCATAGGCCTTGAGGACATTGCGCTTGTCCTCGCTCACTTTGTCCGGGCACACGAAAACCGTCTTGTAGCCGCGCTGCTGGGCGACGAGAGCCAGACCCACACCGGTGTTGCCGCTGGTGGGCTCAACGATGGTGCCGCCGGGCGTGAGCAGGCCCGCTTCTTCTGCCGCCTCGACCATGCGCAGCGCGATGCGATCCTTGACCGAGCCACCGGGATTGACGTACTCGACCTTGGCCAGCACGAGCGGGCCGGGGTCGGGAACGATGCCCTCCGTGACGTGCGACAGCCGCACCAGCGGGGTGTTGCCAATGAGGTCCAGGACCGACTCGGAGTACTCCATGGCATGAGCCTAGGGGAAATTCGTATCTCCCTTGTCGGGTGGGCAATGCTGCGATCATCGTGCCCTAGCGTTCAGATATGACCGCGGTGCGCGAGGACATCGTTCGTGAACTTGAGCGAATTGTGGACCGACTGGGCAGCATGCCGCTCACGCGAGCGCACGAATGTGAGGCACGAGTGCATTCGACCGCCGGGGCGATCGTGGACCTCACCGCAGAGCGGTCATCGCGCGAGCTTCCGCATCTGAAGGCGCACGCCCTCGGCCCGATGGTTGCAGTGGTAGGGCGCGACTACCTCGACATTCCCGGGAATGACGAACGCGACCAGCAGGTACTTGACCTGCTGATCGCGTTGCGTCGTGCGCTGCCTTAGTTGCGGCTGAAGATGGTCAGCAGCCGAAGGAATTCCAGGTACAGCCAGATGAGCGTGACCATGAGGCCGAATGCCATGCGCCATGACTCGCGCTCGGGCACACCCTGCATGATGCCCTGACTGATCGCTTCGAAATCCAGCAGCAGGAAGAACGCGGCGATGAGCACACCGAACACGCAGATGATCAGCCCGATGCCGCTGACCCCGTAGAAGCCCCATCCGCCACCCACACCGAACAGTGAGGCGATGAGCGATGCGACCCCGAGCACCACGTAGGAGACCAGCGCCACGATCATGACACTCACGAACTTGCGAGTGACCTTGATGACCCCGGTCAGGTAGAGCGCGAGCATGATCCCGAAGGTGACCATGGTGGCGACCACCGCCTGCAGAACCACGCCTTGGTACTTCGAGGACTCGGCATAGGCGTTGTACCAGTTGCTGATGCCGCCGAGCATGAGTCCCTCGAAGGCTCCGTACAGGAGCACCAGGATCGGGTTGACCTTGCGCATGAACGAGTTGGCCATCGCTAACGCGAATCCGCCGATCAGACCGACGAAGATGATCCACGGCGACGAGACGGCCAGGTTCCAGCCGAAGACGGCGAAGATCACCGTGACCGCGAACACCGCCCCGGTCTTGATGATGACGTCATTGATGGTCATGCGGGCGCCACCGCCATCGACAACTGTGTCGAATGTGCTGGGCGGCTGGGCGCTACCGGCGGCGGCGGCCTTGGCGCCCTTCTTGGGCTCGTAACGGGACAGGATGGGATTCGATGACTGCATGCCTACAGGGTAAGCCACGGTGTGGTTTTGGACCAGTGCCCCCGGTGGGATTTGAACCCACACTGTGCCGGGTTTAAGCCGGGTGTCTCTGCCGATTGGACTACGGGGGCGTACGCGAACGAGCTGAGTCAGGCCGATAAATCGGCGGCAGCACGCACCCGGGTCATCACGGCATCAAGCATGCCGGTTGTGAGCCGCCCTGTAAAAGTGTTCTGCTGGCTGGGGTGGTAGGAGCCGATCACGATCGCCTCGCGGCCTCGTGGATCGCGAACCTCCACCTGAGCCCCGTGGCCGAATTTCCCGCGGGGGACGTCCCACCCGCAGTCGCGAAAGGTGGCCAGGGTCGTGGTCCAGGCGAACCCCCCGAGTGCCAGGGCGACTCGCATGGTCGGCGCCACGATGGACAGCTCCGATCTGAGCCAATTGGCGCACTCCTGCCGCTCCGCGGTGGTGGGCTTGTTGAGCGGCGGCGCGCAGTGGACCGCCGCGGTGATCCGGACATGTTCAAGATGCTGGCCGTCCGACCGGGAGGTGGATTCCGGCTGCGATGCCAGTCCGGCGCGATGAAGTGCGCCATAGAGCCAGTCGCCGCTGCGGTCGCCGGTGAACATGCGTCCGGTGCGGTTGGCGCCGTGCGCACCCGGTGCGAGTCCGACGATCCATATCCGGGGACGAGTCGCACCAAAGCCCGGAACCGGGCCGCCCCAGTAATCCTCGTCCGCATACGCGGCCCGCTTGGTGACGGACACCTCGCGGCACCAGTCGATCAACCGTGGGCAGCGCTCGCATGCGCAGATCGCAGCGTCGAGCTGTGTCACCGTGCGGGGCGCAGAAGGAACCGGCGTCACTAGTCGCCGCAGGCGCGCAGGAAAGCGACGGTGCGCTCCCACGCCTGCAGTGCATTCGCTGACTGGAATACATCTGGACGCGCATCATTGAAGAAGGCGTGGACGCTGTCGGGGTAATCATCGAGCACTGCGACCTCTCCGCCGGCGGCTGTGATGGCGTCGGCGTAGGAGGCGATTGCAGCACCTGCCCACGACTCATCGCTCTTCGCCTTGTGCACCATGGCGGCTTTGCCGCCGTACTGCGACCAGTCGGGCGAGTAGTCCGGCCACGGCATGGCCGGATAGAACGCAACCGTGCAGCAGATGTCGCGTGAGATCGTCGGCGCCAGCAGCGCAAGCCCACCGCCCATGCAAAAGCCGACGGCGCCCACGTTGGAGCCTTCGACGAAATCCTGCGAGACGAGCCAGGTCGCGGCCTCGGCAAGATCTGCCGCCACCCGAGCGATATCGAGACCCATCATCAGCTTCTGCGCCTCATCGGGCTCGGTCGTCTCCACGCCTCGGTAATGATCGACCGCGAGCGCGACGAATCCCTCGTCGGCAAGGCGCTGCACCACATGCTGAATGTGCGGTACCAGCCCCCACCACTCCTGGATCACGATGACCGCGGGGCCGGAGCCCGAGGGTGGCAGGGCGAGCAGTCCGGGAACAGACTCACCGGCGATATCAAGGGTCACATTGCGCATGGGAGTCATTGTGCTGCACGTCGTGCGCGCTGTTCGGCGATGTGGTCGCGGTACCAGTAAGCACTGTCCTTGGGGGTACGAACGCCCGTCACCGGATCCACTCGCACGAGACCGAACCGCTTGGTCCACCCCGAAGCCCACTCGAGGTTGTCCAACAGGCTCCACCCGAAGTACCCCCGGATATCAATGCCCGCTTCGCGACTGCGAATGATCTCGTCGATATGGCGGTCCAGATAGTCGATTCGTCGTGGATCGTGGACGGCGTCAGCGTCCTCTATCT
>Ga0114968_10000397_pt1 | contig 32309 bp, 31 predicted proteins | sample M_130807_EF_Meta_FD_87020 | JGI IMG/M metagenome (GOLD analysis project Ga0114968, IMG submission 87020) | Freshwater microbial communities from Lake Montjoie, Canada to study carbon cycling - M_130807_EF_MetaG | ecosystem: Environmental > Aquatic > Freshwater > Lake | place: Lake Montjoie... | reverse complement strand
GTTCACCTGGGAAGCCACCGACAAAGCAGCTTTGCTTAAAAAGGCAGCTGGCAAGTAATCACATCGGCGGCATAGGTAGGGCTAAGCTGTGTGGTGAAAGCATCGCAAAGCGTGCCTAGCTTAGCCTAGCTTAGCCTAGCCTGGCCTGGCCTGGCTTAGTTGCTGCCATTACTTAAAGTCTTAAATGCAGTCAAGAGTGCCCCTCACAGAGGTCTGTGTAGGGGCATTTTCATGTGAGTTGGATCTCGGTGCTATGCTCGATCGATGAACTCACCGACTCAAAAACAAGATCCCGCCGATGTCAGCCTAAGCGCTGCGGCAGCCCCAGAAGTTGGTCAACCCGGCGCAGCCGATTCGCCCTGCGTAGCCGTCTGCTCGACATTATTTGAAGATATCTGCCGCGGTTGCGGGCGTACCCTCATGGAAGTCTCAAACTGGGTCTTTATGGACGACGCCGAAAAACAAGCAGTGTGGGTGCGGATTCGTGCCGAAGGCTACCCAAGGCGCCCCGGTACGACGTAAAAATCTTAGTCTAGTGCACAGAGCGCAATGTCAGATCGGGCGAATGAAGCGTACCCGACCTAATGAAGCTTACCCGACCCAATCAACATCATTTACTTGTCAGACAACACAGTCCCAGCAAGCTTCTCAGACATCTTGGCAACAGCCGTGTGATCCTGACCAGGCCCAAGCATCGCGGCAGACGCTGCCCACATCTCACGGCACAGTGCCGCAAAAGGTGTCGGCGTATTGGTATCTCTGCCAATACCCAGAGCAATGCTTAAGTCTTTGACCATCAAATCCAAGCCAAAACCTGCGTTGTACTGGCCTGACAGCACAAACTGTTTGAATTTTTTCTGCGTCGAGTTGTTCATGCCGGTTGACGAGTTCAACACGTCGACCATCGCGGCAGGATCCAAACCAAAGCGTTTGCCGATTAACAGCGCCTCAACGCCGATCAAAAAGCCGCCCGCAGAGACCAAGTTGTTGAGCGCTTTCATGGCGTGTGCTGAGCCGACATCACCCGTAGGCGTAATCGAGGTGCCCATACAGGACAGTACGGGACGCACACGTTCAAGCAAGGCTGCGCTGCCACCAAACATAATGGCGAGCTCGCCGGTTTTTGCGCGCGGCACGCCGCCAGAAACTGGCGCATCGACCAGATGACCCTGAGCAGCTGTGACTTGTTCAGCGAGCGCGCGGGTAATTGTGGGAACGCCAGAGCTCATTTCAACGATGACGGCGTCGGGGCGCAGGCCAGCCAGAATACCGTCTGGGCCGTTCAGCACGGCTTCAACAATGGCGCTGGTGGGTAAGATGGTGACGATGATGTCTGAGGCCGCGGCCAGAGCGCGATTTGAAGCGGCGGCAGTGCCACCAAATTCTTTGCAAAAAGCCTGTGCGCGTTCGGCAGAAGCGTCAATGATTTGCAGGGGATAGCCGGCTTTGTGTAACAGCGCGGCCATGGGCCATCCCATGCTGCCGATTCCGACGAAACCAATGGTGGGTTGAGCGCTCATGTTTGACGTGCCTTTTTAAAAAGTGAACTGAGCTTCGCGAAACTGACCGAAAGAGACGCCGCGCGAAGAGATTGTGAAAATACAGTTAGCCCAAGTGTAAAGGCCCAAAAGCGGGTTTGCCCTGAAGCGTAGAAGCGGATTGTCTGTGTTTGGCTTTACCCCTGTCAAGCGGGGCGGCACACAGCGGGCTTGACAAGCACCGTGGGCAACTCGCAGAATGACCCACAACTGAGCGCGACGCTAAGCTCCCAAAACGACAACAAGCCGACCAAAGCACCAAGCGATCAAAACGACAACAAGCCGAATCAAACGGTATCCGGAGACATCATGACACTACCTAATTACGAAATTTTTGCGCTGCGTTACGCCACCATGCCTAAGCGCACGCGTCGCGAGAACTTCATCACCCACGATCCGCACGACGAACCCATGCCGATGGATTATTTCGTTTGGCTGATTCGCGGCGAAGGTAGAACCATCATGGTGGATACGGGTTTTAACGCCGAACAGGCTAAACAGCGCGGACGCGAACTGACGCGCTGCCCCGTGGGTTCACTGGCGTTATTAGGTGTTGCCCCAGAAGATGTCCAAGACGTTGTCATTACGCACTTACATTACGACCATGCAGGCAATATTGGCTTGCTGCCTAACGCCAAGTTTCACATCCAAGATGGCGAAATGGATTACGCCTGTGGGCGGCACATGTGCCAAGGTTTATTTAGGCACGCTTACGACATCGAGGATGTCGTGACGTTGGTGCGTCGCGTTTACGCAGACCGAGTGGTCTTTCACAATGGTCGTGAAACCCTTTGCCCCGGGATTGAGTTAATGAAAATTGGTGGCCACACAAAGGGCCTGCAATCTTTACGCGTGCACACAGCACGGGGTTGGGTGGTGCTAGCTTCAGACGCCAGCCATTACTACGAAAATATGGAAAAACCCTCGCCGTTTCCGATCGTGTTTCATCTGGGCGAAATGCTCGATGGCTATGGCATTTTGCGTGAAGCAGCGGATTCGCCTCAGCATATCGTGCCCGGGCATGATCCCTTGGTACGGGCGCGTTACCCGTTTCATGGCGACCCGGCTAATGACATTGTTGCGTTGCATCTGCCACCGAAGGGCTGATGTTGCGGCTGATGTTGCGTTTGGCTGGGGGTATCTTTGAACTGGCGCCTAGCAGTCTGTGGCTGGCGTGAGTGAGGCGATTTGGGGGCTCGAACATTACATTTAGTTACACAATAAACGGGCCTTACGTGTTGCAAACGAGCTCGCACGTCCCTTAAAATTCTGTCATGGAAACACGACTCACTCGCTTAGAAGCTATCATCCCGATCCTCGCAACACGCGAGGATTTGGCACTCCTTGAAACTCGCATGTCGGCCTCGATAAGCAGGGTTGAAACTCATATGTCAGCCTCAATTGGCAGGGTCGAAACAACCTTGCATAGCGAAATGAGCAAATTGACGTGGCGCATCATGGCGCTTCTGGCAGGATTGTTGCCCAGCCTGTTTGCAGCGGCTGTGTACGTGACCAAATATACCAACTGAGCTGAGCAAACCAGCGCAACACCGCTAGCCAAGCAGCCAGCCCAGCAGCTAAATCTGAAAGCAGTACCTTTCCGAACGCCGTGCGTATCCGAGCGGTCGGAACGGTGCCTGGTGAAGTAAAAAATCCTTTGGGCGCAAGAGGTTGTGGGTTGTTTGAAACCCAAAACCCTACCCGTTCAATCAGTCGCACCAAAAAATTTTGCTGCAAGTGCAAATTAAACACGCTACAATTCACTCGCTTTTGAGGAGCGTTGCGACGAATTCGCTGTATTTTGCCGATTCGCCAGGCTCATAAGCTTCCACGTTACCGTTGGTATTTTTGCCAACCTTAACGGCGCTCACCCAATCCTGCCAGCCAGCGATTGCGGTGGTGCTCAATTTCACCCCAACATCGCATTGCCGAGCAGGCTCACCGGAGCCCTACTTGCCATGACTGTTGCTACACAAAAATTTACTGATTTCTACGTTGCCGACCTTTCTCTTGCAGACTTTGGCCGCCGCGAAATTCTGATCGCTGAAACTGAAATGCCAGGCCTGATGGCCACACGTGCTGAGTTCAGCAAAACCAAGCCATTGAAAGGTGCCCGTATCACAGGCAGCCTGCACATGACGATTCAAACGGCTGTGCTCATCGAAACACTGCAAGCACTGGGTGCCGAAGTGCGTTGGGCGTCGTGCAATATTTATTCAACCCAAGACCACGCCGCAGCAGCCATCGCAGCAGTGGGCACGCCAGTGTTTGCCAAAAAAGGCGAATCCTTGGTTGAGTACTGGGATTACACCCACAAGATTTTTGAATGGCCAGGCGAGCACCAAGCCAACATGATTCTGGATGACGGCGGCGATGCCACGCTGCTGTTGCATCTGGGCACTAAGGCCGAATCAGATTTGTCTGTCTTGAATAGCCCAAGCTCTGAAGAAGAAGTTGTGTTGTTTGCTGCAATCAAAGCCACGATCAAGCGCGATCCAAAATGGTACTCATCACGTTTAGCTCAGATCAAAGGCGTGACCGAAGAAACCACCACGGGTGTCTTGCGCCTGTACAACATGTCAAAGAAAGGCGAGCTCGCCTTTGCTGCGATTAACGTCAATGATTCAGTGACCAAGTCAAAGTTCGACAACCTCTACGGCTGCCGTGAATCATTGGTTGACGCGATTAAGCGTGCAACCGATGTCATGATCGCCGGTAAAGTTGCAGTGGTCGCAGGTTATGGCGACGTGGGTAAAGGTTCGGCTCAGGCCTTGGCAGCTTTACGTGCTCAAGTTTGGGTCACCGAAGTCGACCCAATTTGCGCGTTGCAAGCAGCAATGGAAGGCTTCAAAGTGGTCACCATGGAAGAGGCTGCCGACAAGGCTGACATCTTCGTGACGGCCACGGGTAACTACAACGTCATCACGCGCGTTCACATGGACCGCATGAAAGACCAGGCAATCGTCTGCAACATCGGTCACTTTGATAACGAAATCGATGTCGTCGGTATTGAAAACCTCGAGTGGGAAGAGATCAAGCCACAAGTTGATCATGTGATTTTCCCAGACGGCAAGCGCATTATCTTGTTGGCAAAGGGCCGTCTGGTGAACTTGGGTTGCGGTACTGGCCATCCATCGTTTGTGATGTCATCGTCGTTTACCAATCAAACGATGGCGCAGATCGAACTGTTTAGCCGTAACGAACAGTACACCTCAGGTCAGGTCTATGTGTTGCCTAAGCACCTTGATGAAAAAGTGGCTCGTTTGCATCTCGACAAAATCGGCGCACACTTGACAACATTGACGCCACAGCAAGCCGCTTACATTAGCGTTAAGCAAGAAGGCCCCTTCAAGGGCGAACAGTACCGTTATTAAGCCACTAGCCGTGCGGCCTTGTCTGCAGTTTTAGGCAAGGTCGTATGGTTAAGCCGGTAGTCCGCTACGTTTTACTTACCCGGAGTTCATCATGACTTTGTTACTCGTCTGGATACTCAATGCAGTTGCCTTATTGGTTGTTGCATACATCTTGCCCGGTATTGTTGTGGCGAGCTTCTGGTCTGCGATGTGGGCGGCCTTGGTTTTGGGCTTGATCAACATGTTGGTCAAGCCTTTATTTGTGTTGCTGACCTTGCCGATCACGATCGTGACGGTTGGTTTGTTTTTGTTTGTAATCAACGCGCTGATGTTTTGGTTGGCGGGCTCGATCCTCAAAGGCTTTCAAGTGAATGGCTTTTGGTGGGCCGTTGGAGGCGCGTTGTTGTACAGCTTGATTTCTGGCTTCTTGACGAACTTAATTAATAAATAATCAATGACGATGCAAGCAAGCAAAGCCTTTAGCTTAGAGTTTTTTCCGCCTCGCGATGACGCTGCTAAGCAGCGCCTGGTTGAGGGCGCACGGCAGATGTTGGTGATCAATCCGCATTACTGCAGTGTCACGTTTGGCGCAGGCGGTTCAACGCGCGATGGTACCTTGGATACGGTGCGTGTCTTGCGCGACATGGGGCGTGATGCGGCGCCCCACTTGTCGTGTATTGGCTCAAGCCGAGATGAACTGAAGGCCTTGTTGCAGCTGTATCGCCAAGAAGGTGTGCGTCGCATTGTGGCGCTGCGTGGTGACATGCCGTCGGGCATGGGCGCTGATGCGGCGGGCGCATTACGCCATGCCAGTGATTTGGTTGAATTGATTCGCCAAGAAACTGGTGATTGGTTTCACATCGAAGTGGCGGCCTATCCCGAGATGCATCCGCAGGCTGCAGGCCCTGATCAGGATTTGGCGCACTTTGTCAATAAAGTGAACGCCGGTGCAGACAGCGCGATTACACAGTATTTTTTTAACGCCGATTCGTATTTTGATTTTGTCGATCGTGCGCAGGCCAAGGGTGTGAACATCCCGATTGTGCCGGGCATTATGCCGATCACCAATTACACGCAACTGATGCGGTTTTCAGAAATGTGTGGTGCCGAAGTGCCGCGCTGGATTCGCTTGCGCCTGGCTGAAATGGGCGACGATAAAGAATCGATTCGCGCGTTTGGTACCGAGGTCGTGACCGATTTGTGTGAAACTTTGTTGGATAACGATGTGCCAGGTTTGCACTTTTATACGTTGAACAACGCAGAGGCCACACTGGCCATCTGGCGTGGGTTGACTGATTAATTTCAGAGACTCGGCATTACGGCAAAAGGGCTCGCTCTAGCCGTTCAGTTTTGACATCCTCCCCGCCCTGAACGGCGAGGTTTTACGCGCAAATCCGATAAAAAAGGCCTTCTTTTCAGAAGGCCTTTTTGCTTAACCACCAAACAAATAATCTTAATCGGCGTATTGATTGGCTGCCTTAAGCAAAGGTGCCCACTTATCGACTTCTAATTTCAGCCACGCTTGCAGCGCTGCTGGTGTTTGCTTGTCTGCAGAGACAATCACTGCACCTAAGTCGCCTGCTTTTTGGATCACATCTGGGTCTTTGAGCGCGTCTTGCACCGCTTTATTGACCTTAGTCACGACTTCAGGTGCCATCCCCTTCGGGCCATACACGCCGTGCCACACCACGATCTCAAAATCTTTTAAACCGCTTTCGCGCAAAGTCGGTGCGTCAGGTAAATACGACAAACGCTCTGCTGATGTTACGCCGTAAAGTTTGACTGTGTTGCCCTTGATCTGCGGCAAGGTCTGGGTGGTTTGGTCGCACAACACATCCAGCTGCCCGCCTAGCAGCGCGACCATGGCCGGTGCCGTGCCCGAGTAAGGGATCGCCGTAAAAGCTACGCCCAGCGCTTGCTGCAACAACGTGCCACAGAGCTGCGACACCGCACCTAACCCCGCGTTGGCCAGATTGATTTTGTCGCCCTGTTCTTTTGCATACTTGATAAATTCAGGCATGGTGTTGGGCGGAAATTTTTTGCTACCCAATAACGTCATGGGTACATCGGCAACTAAGCTGATATAAGTGAAATCGGTGAGCGCGTTGAAAGGCAGTTTGCGATACAGCGTTGGCGCGGTGGCCATACCGTTGTGATGAATGAACAGAGTGTAGCCATCGGGTGCGGCCTTGGCCACGACGTTTGAGGCGACCGTGCCACCTGCGCCCAGGCGGTTTTCTACAACGACTGTTTGACCCAGGCTTTTAGACATAGAGACGGCCAACGTGCGCGCTAGCACATCGGTCGGGCCACCTGCGGCAAACGGCACAATGAGTGATACCGGTTTAGTGGGGTAGGCTTGCGCATGGGCGATACCTGCAACGACAGAGGAGATCAACCCCGCTGCGAGCAAGGCGCTACGAATGGTGTTTGAAACGTTCATCGAAATCTCCCTGTGTGTAATAAAAAAGTCACAGGCGTAGTGTAAACCCCATCAGTAGGCTTGAATTGCTTTTGTTGGTCAGGCTTACGCATTCAGTATGTCTGCTAGACGTGCTGAATGCCCATTGCGGGGTTGACAGAGGAAGTCATGCGGGGCTCGCAGGTACCCACGCGTCAGGCGTGGCAATCGTATTCAAAATGACATCATGAGGCTGAGGAGCAAACGCATCAGCCGCGGTCAAAAGACCTTGTTGCCAGGCAATGCCAATCGTTAAAGGGTTCACATCTGCGTGATGCAGGGCCGCCAAGCTGCGGTCGTAATAGCCGCCCCCATAGCCAAGCCTGGCGGCTTGTGGTGTAAACCCCAGTGTGGGCACGAGCAAAATTTCAGGCACGAGTGCTTGCTGCCGAAGGGGCTCCATGACCCCAAAACTCTTGGCGGTGAGCGGTGTAGTGGGTGTCCACCGATGAAACTCAAGCGGGGCATTGCGTTCGACGATCACGGGTAAACAGACAGTCACTTGATGCAAGTCAAGCCAATGCAAGAGTGTTCGCAGATCAGGCTCGTCGTCAAGCGGCCAAAAGCCCGCCACAACCAAAGGTCTGGCACGCTGGGCAACAGCCAATTTGGCCAAGTATTGTGCGAACCAGCGTTGTAGCCGGTCGCACAGCGCGGCGCTGGCGTGTTGGCGCTCAGCCACAGACATCGTCTGGCGAAGGCTGCGCAGGCGCACTCGTAGCTGGTCTGCGTTATTCTTTGACATATGTCGCAACGGTGCTGACAAATTAGCGGTGATGGGGCGGTTTATGCTGGTGCAAACAAAGTATCAGAATTATGGGGTAAGTGGTAGCCGCGCTTGGCTAGCCGGCGTCTGTGCGCTGTTTGCGCTTGCCCAGCCGCAGGTATGGGCCCAGCCTGCCGCGTCCGCGACAACCTCGGCCAACGAGGCAACCGGCCCCGCCAGGTTTGTCTTGCAGACCGACGGCACCTTAGTGCCGGTGGATGGCACGCCAGCCAAACCTGCTGCGCCCGTTACGTCAATGCCGCCTGCGCGCGCCGGCAATGCACCTTCAACGACCCCCAACACAACGGTACAGGCAGGCGCGACGATCGCCGATTCAGACGCGACGCCTGCCGCGCGCGCCGTGGCTGCAGCACGTAACGCGATGAACGCCAAGCAGTGGGCGCAACTGGCCAGCTTTGTGCCTCAGGCGCGCGCAGATGTCCTTGGCATCTATCCAGAATACTGGTCGCTGCGTACACAGTTGGGTTCGACCCATCTGCCGGGGGTTCAACAAACCTTGACAGACTTTATTACAAAAAATAAAACGGCCTACCTCGGTGATCGGCTAAAGGGCGAATGGATACTGGCTGCAGCGCGCTCTGGCGATTTTGTCGCGGTACGCGAGCTGGGTGACGTACTCAATCCAAATCCACAAATCTTATGTGCGCAGCTTGAAGCGCGTCACATGGGCGGTCAGCGCGCCACCGCCGCTGAGGCGATTAAAGTGTTTGCGCCCTATGGCGCCTGTCTAAAACTGTTTGATCAGTTGGTGGCCGATCGCGTGTTGGGTTCGGCTGAGCTGATGCCGTATTTATATGACGCAATCGAAAATAATAAGTTACCCGAGGCGCGGCGTTACGCAGCCTGGGTTTTTGAAACTGCTGATTTGGCAGCGTACGATGCCATGCTTCGCGAGCCTGTGCAGTGGCTCACGACTCAAGCTGGGCCGCGGTCAAGTGCACGTAACGATATCGTTGCGATAGGTCTGGCACGTGCTGCGCGCGCTGATCTCAGCGCGACCGCAACGAAAGTGAGCAGCACCTGGGCTGCGCAATTGCCCAAGACAAATGTGCAATGGGTGTACGGGCAGATGGGCTTGTTGGCCATCATGAATCTTGATAGCCGTGCGTATGGTTGGTATCGCGAAACAGGCGCGTTAGGGCTGTCGGATACCAACAATGCCTGGCGGGTGCGGGCGTCTTTGCGGCAGACCAACATTGACTGGCTCTGGGTTCTTCAGTCGATTGACGCTATGGGGTCCACACAAAAGGCCGACGCCGCTTGGGTGTACTGGCGTGCACGAGGCTTAGCCGCGACGGGTAAAAAGCAAGAGGCTGAAAAGGCCTACGCGTCGATCGTTGGCCAATTCAATTTTTACGGCCAATTAGCTCTTGAAGAGTTGGGGCGTCAGATTGTGGCGCCTGATCGGCCCGCGCCCGTCACGACCGAAGAGGTGGCACAGGCCCGCGCCAATCCAGGTTTGCAACGTGCGGTCACTCTGTTTAAACGTGGCTGGCGCGGCGATGCTGTGCCAGAATGGAACTTCACGATACGCGGCATGAGCGATCGTCAATTGATGGCCGCCGCCGAAGTCGCCAGACACGAAAATATTTACGACCGCGTGGTGAACACGTCAGAGCGTACGCAAAAAGAATTTGATTTCTCGCAGCGCTACATTGCACCTTTCGAGGGGCGTGTTTCTGCACAAGCGCGACAAATTGATGTCGATCCAGCCTGGGTCTATGGGTTGATCCGGCAAGAGTCTCGCTTCATTATGGATGCGCGCTCGTCGGCCGGCGCCTCAGGCTTAATGCAGTTGATGCCCGCCACGGCGCGGTGGGTTGCGGGCAAAATTGGCATGACGGATTTCACACCTGCGAAAGTCAATGATTTTGATACGAACACCAAACTTGGTACAACGTACTTGAGTATGGTGTTGTCGGACTTGGGGGGCTCGCAGGTACTGGCCAGTGCGGGCTATAACGCGGGGCCGGGTCGCCCAATGTTGTGGCGTTCGAAGCTTGACAGTAAAGTTGAAGGCGCGATCTTTGCCGAAACCATCCCATTCAATGAAACGCGTGACTATGTCAAGGCCGTGATGTCTAACGCGGTGTATTACGCAGCGTTGTTTAGCGGTCAACCGCAGTCGCTCAAACAACGGTTGGGTGAAATTGTGCCTCAGCCTTATGGGCGCACACCTTTGCCGTGAGTACTGATCACGCCACCGAGGGTTTGCAGTTGTACATCGTCGGTGGCGCGGTGCGCGATGCTTTGCTGGGTTTGCCCGCGGGCGATCGCGACTGGGTAATCGTTGGGGCTACCCCTGAAATGATGGTTGCACGCGGCTTTATCCCCGTAGGGGGCGATTTTCCGGTGTTTTTGCACCCGGTCACTAAAGAAGAATATGCGCTGGCTCGAACCGAACGTAAGTCGGGACGAGGCTATAAAGGCTTTACGTTTTATACCGGTGCTGAGGTCACGCTAGAAGAAGATCTCAAGCGTCGTGACTTAACCGTCAACGCGATCGCGCAATCGATGGCGGGCGCGTTGGTGGATCCGTTGCATGGCGCAAAGGATTTAAGCGCCAAGGTGTTGCGACACGTGGGGCCTGCGTTTGAAGAAGACCCGGTGCGCATTTTGCGCCTTGCCCGATTTATGGCGCGCTTCACTGAGTTCGTTGTGGCACCAGAGACCCTTGCGCTCTGCCGCAAAATGGTGGCCTCGGGCGAGGTCGATGCGTTGGTGCCAGAGCGTGTCTGGCAAGAGTTGTCGCGCGGCTTAATGTCTGAACAGCCCTCGCGGATGCTGGGGCTACTGGCCGACGTTGGCGCAGCGCAGCGCATCATGCCAGAAATGGTGCTCAGTGCGCACGTACAAAACCTCGTGGATCGGGTCGCGCAACAAGGCTTGCCTTTAGCGTCAAGGTACGCGGTGTTATGCCTCGATACAAGTGAGATCAAGGCGCTTGCCACACGGCTGCGTGTGCCCTCAGAGTGTGTCGATATGGCACGCTTGTTGCCGCCCGTGTTAGCCGCGATGTTGCAGTTAAGCGTGTGCCACGCGTTGAACAACGCAGAGCATGCAGACGCGGTGTTATCTTTGTTTGAAACGTGCGACGCGTTGCGTAAGCCTGAGCGTTTTGAAGCGTTGCTAGCAACGGCTGGTTTAGTTGCTGGGGCGGCAGCGGTGCTGCGCGAGGCCTGGCAATCTTGGTTGCAAGTTGTGCTTGCGGTCGACGCCGGTGCCGCCGCACGCTTAGCCAGTGCGCCCGATCAGATTAAACAACGCGTGCGCGCTGCTCGCTTGGCGGCGTTGCAAGGCAATTAGTCCTTAAAAGGTGGTGCCCCGATGTTTCAAGAAGCCGAAGCAGATCCGCAGTTATCGCAAGAAGAATTTAAAAAAATCGAACAACACCTGCGTATTCAGTTGGTCAATGAGCAGTACCGTCACATCGCGCTACAAGATCGGGCCTTGTTGATTTTGGTGGCGGGTATTGATGGGGCAGGCAAAGGCGAAACGATTAATTTACTCAATGAGTGGATGGATCCGCGTCATATCCACACGATTGCTTTTCCGGAGGCGAGCCGCGAGGACCGTGCTTATCCCGACGCGCGCAGATTTTGGATGAAACTCCCTGCAAAGGGTGAGATGGGGATCGTGTTTGGTTCGCGTTACACCTCACTGTTTAAAGAGGCGGCTCGAAAGCATCCGAACTTAGAGAAGCTTGAACAAGAGATTCGTTTTGTCAGACGCTTTGAATCCACCTTGGCGGCTAATGGTGTCCAGATTCTTAAGCTTTGGTTTCATTTGTCGCGCGACGCGCAGCAAGCGCGCATCGACGATTTATTAGCCAATCCTTCAACAGCGTGGCAGGTTGATAAACTCGATTTAAGAGCGCACAAGAAATTTGATTCGATCCGACGCGCCAGTCAGTTGATTTTGGATGGCACCGATGCCGCCCATACCCCTTGGGTGGTGATCCCGAGTGCAGACCCAAAATTACGCATGGTGCGTACGGCTCAAGCCGTACTAGACTCTCTTAAAGTCGGTACGATTCAGGTGCCGGTGTTTCACGCACCTGATCATGTGCCGGCCCGTGCGTCAAAAGCGATCTCGCTCGCGCATCTTGACTACAGTGCCAAGCTCAGCAAGGGCGACTATGAAACGCAAGTTTTGATTTTGCAGAATCGCTTGGCGCAGCTGGTGCGTAATCAGGCGTTTAAAAAGCAGGCGCTGGCGCTGGTCTTTGAGGGCTCAGATGCTGCGGGTAAGGGCGGTGCGATTCGACGGGTCACGCGCGCCATTGATGCACGCCAGTTTGATGTGATGCCCGTAGCGGCCCCAACACCGCCTGAAATGTCTCGGCCGTATTTATGGCGCTTTTGGCGCAACGTACCCCGGCGGGGCCGCATTGCAATTTTTGATCGCTCTTGGTACGGGCGTGTACTGGTTGAGCGCGTCGAAAAACTGATTACGCGTGCTGCCTGGACACGTGCTTATGATGAGATCAATGAGTTTGAGCAGCAGATGGTTGAAAAAGGGACGATTGTGCTGAAGTTTTGGCTGGCAGTGACGCCGGCTGAGCAGTTAAAACGTTTTAAAGAGCGATCGCACTCACCGTTTAAGCAATTTAAGATTACGGCAGAAGACTGGCGCAATCGACGCAAAGCCAAAGCGTACGCGGTAGCCGCAAACGAAATGTTTGCGCACACGCATACCGCCGTAGCGCCGTGGCACGTTCTGCCCGCCGACGACAAACACTTCGCGCGTGTCGAGGTCTTAAAAGCAATTGTGAAAGCCCTTGAAGAGGCTCAACCTTGAATAAGGCGCTTGAATATGCTTGATGCTGACTGCCTGTTGTGCCAAACGCCGGGTGGCACGATTTTGTGGCAAAACGAACAACTGCGTGTCATTGACGCTTGTGATGCGCAGTATCCTGGGTTCACGCGTGTGATCTGGACAGCGCACGTCGTTGAGATGACAGACCTCACCGCAGCCGAGCAAACCGAGTTGTTGCGAATCGTGCTGCTCGTTGAGCAGGTGCAGCGGCTAAAGCTCAAGCCCGACAAGGTCAATCTGGCAGCGTTCGGCAACGTCGTGCCCCATTTACATTGGCACGTGATCCCGCGCTGGCAAGATGATCCGCATTTTCCGCAAGCCGTCTGGGCCGCGTTGCCACAAGCCGATGCGCAAGCGCGGGCGGTGCAAGAGGCACGACGTGCGCGTGTGCAACAGCAGCTGAACGCTTACCACCAAGCTTTAGTCGCCCGGCTTGATTCAAGTTTGCTTGAGGGCTCGGTTTGATTCGCGTAAGTTCTAATCGTTTGACGCAAGCGGATCTATCCGCGCACCTCACTGCGTTGGCGCCGGCGTGGCAGGCCGTCTTGCGCACAACTGAGCCCAAAGACGCGCTTGATAGCTTGTCTGCCATGCTCGCGCAGCGGTTGCGTAGCGAGGCGGTTATTTACCCCGTCAAACCTTTTCGTGCGCTTGAAGCTTTAACGCCGAGTGCTGTACGCGTGGTGATCTTGGGCCAAGATCCCTATCATGGCGCTGGGCAAGCGCAGGGGTTGGCATTTTCTGTCCCAGATGGCGTGGCGCGCCCGCCAAGCTTGCGCAATATCCTCGCTGAGATCGAGCTTGAATACCCCGACGACCCAACGCAATTAGTGTTGAAACCTAATGCGGATCATAATGATTTATCCCGCTGGGTACGGCAAGGTGTCTTGCTGTTGAATACTGCGCTGACTGTCGAAGACGGGCAGCCAGCTTCACATGCGCAAAAAGGGTGGGAGACGGTGACCGACGCGTTAATCGAGGCGGTGGCAAAAGATCCAAATCCTAAGGTATTCATGCTGTGGGGTGCGCATGCGCAAACCAAGCAAGACTTGCTTGCTAGCCAGCCCCAACATCTGATTTTGACGTGCAATCACCCCTCGCCGCTCTCGGCACGTCGCGGCGCTCATCCCTTTATTGGTTCCGGGCACTTCAAGGCGGCCAATGCGTGGTTATTACAACGAAACTTGCAAGTAATTGACTGGAAAGCTTAATTATTGGCCTTAAAGGGTTTACCCCGAGCTAAAAGTAGGGTAGTATTCGCACACTGCAAAAAAGATGTCGCAGGACGCTAGCGGGCGATGCCCAGCTAAGCATACACATCATCGATTTCTGACCTCCTTTCCTTTCGTGGGCAGCAAGTGTGATCCAGATAGATGGATCTCCAGCCCAGACGTTCGGTTGATTCGGTCGGCACGATGCTCGATTCAACCGACTACCGCCGGTCTACCAATTCTCCGGGCTGCGTCACATGGCCACTATCTGGCCTCTAGGAAAGTCATGTCCTTCGATTCGTTAGGGCTCGCGCCCGCTTTACTCTCTTCAATTGAACGTACGGGTTTTACAACCCCCACGCCTGTGCAAATGGCAGCGATTCCGCCTGCTATGGCCGGCTCTGACTTAATGGTCTCGTCGCAAACCGGTAGCGGTAAAACAGCAGCTTTTATGCTGCCAGCGCTACACCGTATTGCACAAAAATCTGCCAATAAAGGCCGTGGTGTGCAGGTGTTGGTATTGACCCCCACTCGCGAACTGGCTTTGCAAGTGAGCGAAGCCACCGCCGCTTACGGCAGCAATCTTGACGATCTGCGCATTGCAACAGTGGTGGGCGGCATGCCTTACGGCGCCCAACTGAAAGCCTTGTCGCGTCGTGTTGACGTCTTGGTGGCAACGCCAGGGCGTCTGCTTGATCACCTGCAAGCGCGTCGGGTTGATTTGTCAACCGTGCACACGCTGGTGCTTGACGAAGCCGATCGCATGCTTGATATGGGTTTTATCGACGACATCAACACCATCGTTGATCGTACGCCGCAAGATCGCCAAACTTTACTGTTTTCGGCGACGCTTGACGGCACCGTGGCGAAGTTGGCCGCGCGTATGATGCGTGACCCGCAGCGCATTGAATTGGCCTCGCAGTCAGATCGGCACGCCAACATCACGCAAACACTGTTGTATGCAGATGATGCTGGTCACAAATTGCGTTTGCTGGATCACATCTTGCGCGATGCTGCCATGGATCAGGCAATTGTCTTTACCGCCACCAAGCGCGGCGCAGATGATTTGGCCGAACACTTGGCGGACACTGGCTTTTCAGTCATGGCATTGCATGGTGATATGAATCAGCGCCAGCGTTCACGTACGTTGACTGAAGTGCAAGACGGTCGAGTGCGAGTCTTAGTGGCCACCGATGTCGCCGCACGCGGTATCGACGTGCAAGCCATTAGTCATGCGATTAATTACGATCTGCCAATGCAGCCTGAAGATTACGTGCACCGTATCGGCCGCACTGGCCGTGCCGGTCGTGATGGTTTGGCTTACACCTTGGCCGTTCATGGCGAGCGTCATAAAGTACGTCGTATCGAGCACTTCATTGGTCATCAAATCCCCTCAGAAGTGATTGCAGGACTCGAGCCACAACGCACACCAAGCGCGCGCCCTGAAGGCGCTGGCCGTGGTGCAGGTGGTAAAAAGGGCGGGCGTTTTAGCAACGACCGTAGTTCGGCTCCAAGTGGTGGTGGTTACGCTGGACGCGAGTCGCGCCCCTATGCCCCACGCGGCGACAAGCCGTTTGCTGATCGTGGCGAACGTAGCTTTGCGCCACGCGGTGACAAGCCCTTCGCGCCTCGCGGTGACAAACCTTTTGCTCCACGTGGCGATAAGCCGTTTGCAGATCGTGGCGAAAAATCCTTTGCGCCTCGTGGCGACAAACCGTTTGCCCCGCGCGGTGAAAAATCATACGCACCACGTGGTGAAAAATCGTATGGTGATCGCAGCTACGCCCCACGCGGTGATCAACCGCATGCTGCACGCAGCGACAATCCTTACGCCAACGCGCGCACCGAGCCACGTTCGTTTGAGCCCCGCACTGACCGCGGTGCTTCAGATCGCCCAGCGTACGCAGGCAAACCCGCCCGCCCAGCACGCGACTTTGCGCCACGCGCTGCAGCACCAAGCGGTAAAACCTTTGCACCACGCGGTGATGGTCCAGCTCGGGCCGGTGCACCGCGCCCAGGCGCACCACGTGCCGCCACAGGCGCGCGTCGTGGCTTTACCTTTGACGGCGGTCGCCGTTAAGTCGTAGACACGCAGTGCCTGCCGAGACCTCAATCCCGGTAAGCGCTGACGCGCTGGCGCATAGCCAGCGTGTCAGCGCTTTTTTACATGTGCGGATCCAAGAGCAGGGTGGCTGGATACCGTTCAGTCAATGGATGCATCACGCGTTGTACGCGCCTGGGCTTGGCTATTACGCCGCTGGTAGCGTCAAGCTTGCCGAAGCGACGATGGTGATCAGCGGCGATTTCGTCACAGCGCCACAATTGACACCGCTGTTTGGCTACACGCTGGCGCGCCAAGTCCTTGAAGTCTTGCAACAGGCCGATTCAACCGACATCCTTGAATTCGGTGCCGGTAGCGGCGCGTTGGCGCACAGCGTTTTAAGTGCCTTAGACTCGCAAGGTTTCACCGCCAACTATTTCATACTTGAAGTGTCTGCCGACTTAAAACTCAGGCAGCAGCAGTTGCTTGCACCGTGGGGCAAAAGAGTTGTTTGGCTAGAGCGTACCCCTTCGCAATTCACGGGCTGCATCCTGGCCAACGAAGTGCTTGATGCCATGCCGGTCGAACTCTTTGCCTGGTCCGAGCACGAAGATCAAGTCTTGCAGCGCGGCGTTGTGTCTGAGGGCGAGAGTTTTCAGTTTCAAGACCGCGTGGCACCCGCGGCAGTTGAGCAGGCGGTGCGCGCGCGCATGCCCTACTTGCCAGGCTATCGCTCTGAAATCAATCTACAAGCCGAAGCCTGGGTGCGCGATCTCGCCACTTGGCTGACCAAGGGTGCCGCCTTATTAATTGACTACGGGTTTCCGCGCCACGAGTTTTTTCATCCTCAGCGCCAACGGGGCACGCTGATGTGTCACATCCAGCACCGCGCACACGATGATGTTTTTTTAGCGCCAGGCTTGCAAGATATCACCGCGCATGTGGACTTCACCGCCATCGCCGACACTGCGTTTACGGCAGGCCTTGAGGTGCTAGGCTACACGTCGCAGTCTAGGTTTTTATTGAATAGTGGTTTGCCAGAACTTTTAAACAAGCTTGATCAAACCGATGCCAAGGCGCTCGCGCAGACCCACGGTGCGGTGCAAAAGCTGCTGTCCGAAGCCGAGATGGGCGAACTCTTCAAAGTGATGACGTTAAGCCGAGGCCTTGACCAAGTCTTGTCGGGCTTTAGCCGCGGCGATCGAAGCGCGCAACTTTAAGCAAATAGCCGTGCCAACTCAACACCAGGTTCTGGGGCCCGCATAAATGCCTCACCCACCAAAAAGGCTTGAACGTCGTGTGCGCGCATGCGTTGTACATCGGCGGGGCTCAAGATGCCGCTTTCGGTGACAACGCGCTTGCTTGCAGGGATACGTGCCAACAGATCAATTGTGTTTTGAAGCGACGTTTCAAAGGTACGCAAATTGCGATTATTGATACCCAGTAGTGAGGTGTTCAAATCAAGCGCGATTTCAAGTTCTTGAGCATCGTGCACTTCAACCAGCACATCCATGCCAAGCTCAAAGGCGCAGGCTTCAAATTCGTTCAGTTGCGTAGCCGTCAACGCCGACACAATCAATAAAATACAGTCGGCCCCCATGGCGCGCGCCGCGATAATTTGATACGGGTCAACCATAAAATCTTTACGCAACACCGGCAAATTGCAGGCCGCACGCGCTTGGCGTAAATAGTCGTCAGCACCTTGAAAAAACTGTTCGTCAGTCAATACCGATAAACAAGCCGCACCATGTGCAGCATACGAGGCTGCGATTTCAGCAGGCTGAAAATTTTCGCGCAAAACACCTTTTGAAGGCGAAGCTTTTTTGATCTCGGCAATCACACCTGCGTGCCCGCTTTCGATTTTTGTTTCGATCGCCTGGGCAAAGCCGCGAATATCTTTGCGGGCTTTGGCTTGGACAAGCAGGCTAGCTTCGCTGTGAACGGCACGCGCCGCCGTCACCTCTTGTGCTTTGACGGACAGAATTTTTTTGAGGATATCGCTCATGCTGCAAACTTTTTTGTTTTGGCACAAAAGGCGTCGAGTTTTGCGCGGGCTGCACCGCTTGCAATCGCTTCGAACGCCATCTTGATACCTTGTTGAATAGAGGTGGCATGGTTGCCAACGTAAATCGCCAAGCCTGCATTAAACGCGACAATATCACGCGCGGTGCTGGGTTTGTTGGTGAGGGCCTCGAGTACGCGGTCGCGTGACTCTTCTTTGCTTGACACACGAATCCCGCGGTTTGACACCATGGTCAGGCCAAAGTCTTCAGGGTGGATTTCGTATTCGGTAATGACGCCATCTTTAAGTTCGCCGACCAGCGTACCGGCACCCAGTGAGGCCTCATCCATTCCATCTTTGCCATGCACGATCATCACGTGTTTAGAACCTAATAATTGTAAAACACGTACCTGTATGCCGACTAAATCAGAGTGAAAGACCCCCATCAATTGGTTGCCTGCGCCTGCGGGATTTGTTAACGGCCCAAGGATATTAAAAATAGTGCGAACACCCAGCTCTTTGCGTATGGGGGCGATATTTTTCATGGCGCCATGATGGGCTTGCGCGAACATAAAGCCGATACCGATCTCTTCAATGCACTCGGCGATTTGTGGCGGCGTGAGCGCCAGATTAGCGCCTAAGGCTTCAAGCACATCCGCACTGCCCGACGATGACGAAGCGCTGCGCCCGCCGTGTTTGGCAATCGGTACGCCTGCTGCGGCCGCAACAAACATTGCCGTTGTTGAGATGTTGAAGGTGCTGCTGCCATCGCCACCCGTACCGCACATATCGACCATATCTTGAGGATTGGCCACATGCACAGGCGTGGCAAACTCGCGCATAACTCGCGCGGCGGCGGTGATCTCGCCAACGGTTTCTTTTTTAACGCGCAGACCCATCAATAACGCCGCGGCAATCGTGGGCGACATCTCGCCGCGCATCAACATACGCATCAAGTGCAGCATCTCGTCATGAAAAATTTCGCGATGCTCAATGCAACGGTGTAGTGCTTCGTTTGGGGTAATCATTCATTGCTCCGCGAAACCTCGCTATGTTGAGCGAGGAGGATATCGATGGATTTAAGCCTTGACCTCATCAAGCTCAAGAAAATTGCGCAACAGCGCATGACCATGCTCGCTTAAGATCGATTCTGGATGAAACTGTACGCCATAAATCGGTAGCGTTTTGTGACGCACGCCCATGATTTCACCATCAGCCGTTTGCGCGGTGATCGCCAGGCAGTCGGGGATTGAGGCACGCTCAATCGCCAGCGAGTGATACCGAATCACCGTGTAAGGCGAAGGCAAACTTTTAAAAATATCGGTGTTGGTGTGCGTAATCTCAGAAGTCTTGCCATGCATGATTTTCTGGGCGCGAATAATCTTGCCACCAAAAGCTGCGCCGATGGCTTGATGCCCAAGGCACACCCCTAAGATCGGCTTTTTACCGGCATAGTGTTTGATGACATCGATTGAAATGCCGGCCTCGGCGGGCGAGCACGGCCCAGGCGATACGCAGATATGATCAGGCGCTAGCGCATCGATTTCTTTAAGCGTAATTTGGTCGTTGCGAAACACGCGTACATCTTGACCGAGTTCGCCAAAGTATTGCACCAGGTTGTAGGTAAACGAGTCGTAATTATCAATCATTAGCAGCATGGTTTGAATCCAGGTCGTGTCAAGGTTGTGCGTTTAAAACGGGTCATCAAGCCCGGTTTGCACTTGTTCGGCCGCGCGTAATACTGCGCGGGCTTTTGCCTCGGTTTCTTGCCATTCGAGTTCGGGGTCTGAGTCGGCTACGATGCCTGCTGCCGCCTGCACATAGAGCATGCCGTCTTTGATGATGCCGGTGCGAATGGCGATTGCGACATCCATCTCGCCGCCGTAACTCAAGTAGCCTGCAGCGCCGCCATAGATGCCGCGACGGACCGGCTCGAGCTCGTCGATCATTTGCATGGCACGCACTTTAGGCGCTCCGGTCAACGTACCTGCAGGAAACGAAGCGCGTAAGACATCCATGTTGCTCATGCCGGCCTCAAGCGTGCCAGCAACGTTTGAGACCAGATGCATGACGTGCGAATAGCGCTCGATGACCATCGTGTCGGTGACCTCGACGGTACCAATTTTGGCGACACGACCCACATCGTTACGTGCAAGGTCAATCAGCATGACGTGCTCGGCCCGCTCTTTTGGGTCGGCCAATAATTCTGCAGCGAGTGCGGCATCGAGTTCGGGTGTTGCGCCGCGCTTGCGTGTGCCGGCTAAGGGACGAATCGTGATGGTGGTTTCGGGCACCGAACCGGCGGGTACGCCTTCTTTGAGCGGCAACGCTTCTTGTCGAACAAGAATTTCTGGCGATGCACCCACGACTTGGAAGTCGCCGAAGTTCCAGTAATACATATAAGGCGAGGGGTTCAGGCTGCGCAAGGCCCGATATAACGAGAGCGGAGACTCGCTAAACGGTTTGGTAATGACTTGCCCGACTTGCACCTGCATGAGATCACCCGCCGCGATGTACTCTTTGGCGCGTAAGACAGCCGCTAGATAGTCGGCTTTGGCGAAGTGACGTTCTTCGGCGGTCACAACGCTCGAATGGCTATAGGGGATTTCAATGGGTTTACGTAGCCGAATCCGCAAATCTCTCAGGCGTTGCTGGGCAAGATTAAAGGCCTCGGGTTGACCCGGATCGGCGTACACCATCAAATAGATGCGCCCTGCTAAGTTGTCGACGATCACTAACTCATCGACTTGTAACAACAAGATATCGGGCGGGCCTTCGCCCATCCCGGTCGGATAAGGTTTGGTGGCGGGGCCAAGTTTGGGTTCGATGTGTCGAACCGTGTCGTACCCAAAATACCCTGCGAGGCCGCCTGCAAAGCGTGGCATGCCGGGGCGCAGGGCCACTTTGAAACGCGCTTGATATTGCGAAATAAAGGCCAGTGGGTCGCCCTGATGAGTTTCAATGACTTTGTCATCGCGCAACACTTCAGTGCTCGTTCCCCGCGCGCGGATGACGTTGCGTGCGGGCAGGCCAATAAACGAATAGCGTCCAAAGCGCTCGCCACCCACCACCGATTCGAGCAGGCACGAATTTTTACCTCCCTGGGGGCCGCTGTGCGCAAGTTTTAAATAAATCGCCAAAGGCGTATCAAGATCGGCATAGGTTTCAACGATCAGCGGGATCCGGTTGTAGCCTTGCGCCGCGAGGGCTTTAAATTCGATTTCAGTCATTTTTAGACAATTCTCGTAGGGCGGTTTCAAGTACGAAGTGCAACGCGGCTTAAAGCTTGGTCAAATAATAAAAAAGCCCGACCATGTTTGGACGGGCTTGGTTTGTATGTTTAGTCTGGTGGCCTGAGCCTTGAGACTGACTGCTGACAAAACCTTACCCGAGGCAAAAACGCCACCAGCGCCACGAGGCGCCAGTTGCGAGTTGAGTTGGGTGCAATGATTTCATCTTCAGATCATCTGTTTTAACGCGCTGCGACCCAGTGTGCCGCCGCTTCAATTGAATCTACTATAGCATCGACATCAAGCGTTTGCACGCTTTGGCCTTCGTTGTATCCATAAGGGACGGCTAAAACGCTACAGCCCGCGGCGCGCGCCGATTGCGCGTCATTAATAGAATCCCCAATAGCCACACTGCGCGCGGGGGCACTGTTTAACAAGCTGCAAGCGTGCAGCATGGGGGCTGGATGTGGTTTGGCCTGTGCCAGTGTGTCGCCGCACACCACAGCCTGAAAATAAGGCGCTAAGCCGGTTCGCTTAAGCAGGGGCAAGGTAAATTCGGTTGCCTTATTGGTGACCACGGCTAAGCGCAAACCCATGCTTTTCATTAACTCAAGCCCGGGTATCACCCCCTCAAACATGACCGACTGATCGCCGTTGACCCGGTGCAAATTACGAAAATATGACTCGCGTGCGCGCTCAAAGAGCTCGGGCGAGATCGAGGCGGGGTCGGCATCGACCGTCAGCATGCGCATGACCAGGTTTTTGGCCCCTTTGCCGATAAAGGTGGCGATTTGGGCTTGAGGCAGGCTGGATAGCCCAAGCTCATGACGCATGGTGTTGGCCGCGTTGGCCAAATCGGGGATGGTATCCATTAAGGTGCCATCCAGATCAATCAGCACAGCATCGAAGGCGAGAGGCGAAGAGGAAGACTTAGATTCAAGAGGCATAAGGAGCACGCAAAACGATTAATGGGATAGTAGGACTCGCAAGCAGCGTCTTCAAAAGCACAAAAAGCAGAGGGACGAGGTTGCAGCCACAAACTTGGCAAGTGCAGCGCTCATTCAACGCTTAGATTGAGCGGGTTTCAGCCAGTTTGAGTTGTTCGCGCATCTTTTGAATGACTGCAGCGTAATCGGGCTGGCCAAAAATCGCTGAACCGGCCACGAAGGTGTCTGCCCCGGCGGCCCGAATGGCACCAATATTGTCGACTTTGACGCCGCCGTCGACTTCAAGGGCGATCGGCTGGCCGCCCGCACGCACATGCGCATCGATGAGTGCGCGTGCCTGACGTAGCTTATCCAACGTACCTGGGATGAAACTTTGACCCCCATAGCCTGGGTTGACCGACATCAGCAAAATAATGTCAACCTTATCCATCACATGGGTTAGCCAATTCAGGGGCGTGGCGGGGTTAAAGACCAAACCCGCCTGACAGCCTTGATCGCGGATCAGGGCGAGGCTGCGATCGACATGCCGCGAGGCCTCGGGGTGAAACGTGATGACATTAGCCCCCGCCTTGGCAAAAGAGGGGATTAGGCTGTCGACCGGTTCAACCATCAGATGCACGTCGATCGGTACGCTGATATGGGGGCGGATGGCTTCGCACACCATCGGACCAATGGTCAGATTGGGGACATAGTGATTATCCATGACGTCAAAATGGATCCAGTCAGCGCCGGCCGCCACAACATTTTTGACTTCTTCGCCCAAACGGGCGAAGTCAGCAGATAAAATACTAGGCGCGATGCGTGCGTTTGGTAGAGCGGTCATTTCTGGCATGATGGTCGATCACCAAAATAAGGTAGTCTCATTATTGCAGTTTTCTTTGGATCTCATTGTGAAACCATTTGAGTTAACCGTGGCGGTCGAGCCGCGCTTTGTGCCAGATCAGTCCGATCCAGCCAAGCAACAGTTTGTTTTTGCATATACGGTGCGTATCACTAACACGGGCGAGCGGCCCGCTCAGGTCATTAGCCGGCACTGGGTGATCAGCGACAGCGAACAAGTGGCCCAAGAGGTTCGCGGCTTGGGGGTGGTGGGTCAGCAGCCGTTACTGGGGCCTGGCGAAACCTTTGAGTACACCAGCGGCTGTCCGCTTAAAACGCCGGTTGGCACGATGCGCGGCAGTTACCATTGCGTGGGTGAAAACGGCGTGCCCTTTGAGGTTGAAATCCCTGAGTTTGTGCTGGCGATGCCACGCACCCTTCATTGAACACAAGCTTGCGCCAGCGTCCAAACCCCTGACACCTCTCAACACGCTAAAGACAAGGTTATTTGAGATGCCACGTACTTTTTTTCGAGCTCTGCTGTTGAGTGTGTTGGCCTTGTTGGCCGCTTGTTCAAGCCCGCCGCGCGTGCCCGATTCAGACACGGCACCAAGTGTTGAGGCCCCTGCAGCGGTACCTCAGGCCCCCTTGGCAGACAGTGCAGCACGCGCCTTGAGCGGCAAATTTGCAGCGGTTGGCTGGGGCGACCTTCCTGGCTGGACCAACGACGATTTGCGCGGGGTCTGGACGACCTTCTTGCGTAATTGCGCGGGGTTGATGCGCCCGACTGCCATCAATTTAGCCGGGCCTACCCGCGCGACGCCCCGCGCCTGGCAACCGGTTTGTGCGGCCGCTACCGACCCAGCGCGTGCGCCCGCAGCCAACAATCCCGAGGCGGTCCGCAAGTTTTTACAAACGTGGCTGGCACCCTGGCGACTAGATGGTACCGAGGGCAAGCCTGCCAGCAGCATTGTGACGGGCTATTACGAGCCGTTGGTGGTGGGCTCGCGTAAACAGGGCGGTGTCTACCAGTGGCCGTTGTATACCGTGCCTGCTGATTTGCTGACCATCGATCTGGGCAGGGTCTATCCAGAGCTCGCCGGTAAACGTGTACGCGGCAAGCTAGAGGGCAATCGGGTGGTGCCTTACGACAGCCGCGCTAGCCTTGAGGCCTCTGCGCGCAAACCACCCGTGGTGGTATGGGTCAATGACCCGGTGGATAATTTCTTTTTACAAGTGCAAGGTTCTGGCCGTGTCCAACTCAACGATGGCCCCGGTGCGGGGCAAACGATACGCGTCGCCTATGCCGATCATAATGGTCACCCGTATGTGTCGATCGGCAAATGGCTCGCCGACAAAGGCGAGATGCAACTGTCGCAAACCTCGATGCAAAGCATTCGCGAATGGGCCAAGCGCAATCCTAAGCGTGTCCCCGAAATGCTCAATGCCAATCCAGCCTTGGTGTTTTTTAAAGAAGAACTCATCACTGATCCCGAAATCGGGCCCAAAGGCGCATACGGCATCCCCTTGATGGCTCAGCGGTCAATTGCTGTCGATACCAATTTTGTGCCCTTAGGTACTCCGGTGTTTTTGGCCACAACACAGCCTGCTTCAACGCAAACCCTGAATCGCTTGGTGTTTGCGCAAGACACGGGCACTGCCATCAAGGGGGCTGCGCGCGCCGATTTTTATTGGGGGTTTGGCGAGGCTGCGGGTGCGCAGGCCGGTCGCATGAAACAGGCCGGGCAAATGTGGGTGCTTTGGCCTAAACAGGCCGGCGCACCCAGCGCGCGCTAAGTGACCCACGAGCAACCTGTGAGCCACCCATGAAGACGCCAATTGTTGTGTGCGGTACGGGCATCGTGGGTTTAGCCACGGCCTTAGCGCTGGCGCGACGTGGCCAACAGGTCACCTTGTTGGGCCCGCGCCAGGCCTTTGCGCCTGCAACGCCAGAAGTCTTTCATCCGCGCGTCTATGCAATATCACCGGCAAGCCAACGATTTTTAGCGTCGCTCGGGGTCTGGAATATGCTCGATGCGCAGCGCTTAACCGCGGTGCAGGCCATGGAGATTCACGGCGATGGCGCGGGCTTGGTGAATTTAAATGCTTGGCAGGCGGCGATCCCTCAGCTGGCCTGGATTGTCGAGTCAGGCGAGATCGAACGCGTGTTGACCCAAGCGGTGCAGATTTTTGGTTTGAACTGGGTCGAAGAAAAATTTGCGACTTATCGCACAGCGGGCGACACCGATCAGGCTGCACCCAGCGTGTTGGTTGCAACGGCGGGTCAGGTTGGGCGCTCGCAGCTCGCTCAAGCCGCGCGTGAGCCTTTGACTCAACGACTGCCCTGCATCACGACCGACCGAGGCACCGTTATGCAGGCCGAACTCTTTATTGCAGCCGACGGTGCCCAATCGCCTTTGCGCGCGGCTGCAGGCTTACCCGTCGACAGCAAACCTTATGGCATCACAGCGATCGTTGCGCATCTGGACTGTGCACGGCCCCACCAAGGCACGGCCTTGCAGTGGTTTGACGAGCAAGGGGTGCTGGCCTTGCTGCCGATGCCATCGACTCAGGCCGGCGCGCAGGTCTCGATGGTCTGGTCGCTCAAAGAGTCGCTCGCGCAAGAGCTACTCGCCTTACCTGCGTCCGAACAAATCACGCAACTGAGCGCGCGCCTCGCGGCACTGACCGCTGGGCGCTTAGGTGAGCTCACGCTGCGCGGCACGCTGCATGCTTTCCCTTTATCTTTAAATCAGTCACCCCTGATTGGTGAGCACATCGCGTTGGTGGGTGACGCGGCGCATCGCTTGCATCCGCTTGCCGGGCAGGGATTAAACTTGGGGCTTGGCGATGTTGAGGCCTTGGTCAACGTGCTGGTCGAACGTGAAGCGTTTCGCAGCCCGGGTGATGCGATGGTACTGAGGCGTTACCGCCGTGCGCGTGCCGAGCCCGTGCTGGCAATGCGGGTCGTGACCGACGGGTTGCATCGTTTGTTTCAGTCGCAAAGTGCCCCTGTAGCGTGGTTGCGTAATATTGGTATGTCGGCGTTTGAAAAATTGCCCATGATGAAGCGATACTTAATAGCAGAGGCGTCGCGCTAGGTGTCACGCGAATATCGATTAGGAGTAGTACGCTTGAAAAAACGATTGAACGTTAAATGGCTTGCCGTGTTGTGTCTGTTGAGCGGTCTGTCTACCGCCTGGGCGCAAAAAGCCCCTGCCTCCGATGCAAACCTTGAGGCCAAAACACAAGCGGTGCAAAAGCTGTTTGCCGAGCGTTTTGGGAACCCGCCTATTAGTGGCGTGCGCCTGACGCCTTATGGTTTGTACGAAGTGCAGCTTGGCATGGATTTGGTGTACACCGATGAGAAAGTGAATTTTGTTTTAGATGGCACACTGATTGATGCCAAGACGCGCCGCGATATCACCCGCGAGCGTCAAGACTCATTGGCACAAATGCCCTTTGATCAATTGCCTTTCGAGTTATCTTTTAAACAGGTGCGTGGTGATGGTTCGCGCAAGCTAGCAATCTTTGAAGATCCAAATTGCGGCTATTGTAAGCAGCTACGCAAAGCAATCGACAGCATTAATAACGTCACGATCTTTACTTTCCCGTATCCGATCTTGTCACCAGATTCAACGCAAAAAGTGCGTAATGTGTGGTGTGCTTCAGATCGCGCTGCAGTGTGGGATGCCTGGATGATTCAGAACAAAGTGCCTGCAACACTGGATTGCGATGTGCCGATTGATCAGATGGTGGCGCTTGGTCAAAAGCTCATGGTGCGAGGCACGCCTGCTCTGTTTTTTGCCGATGGCTCGCGTGTTGGTGGCGCCATTCCGAAAGAAGATATTGAAAAACGCCTGCAACAGGCGAAGTAGCCATCCATTCTGCAGCGGGCGATGTCACCATCAGCTCGTTGCGTAGTTATTTTGTTAAAAAATTAGGAGCATTCGATGCGTATTGCCGTACTAGACGATTATTTGAAGGTTGCCCCCAACATGGCGAAGTGGGACAGCCTAAACGCTGAGGTCAGTTTTTTTACTGAATACATACAGCCTGCCGAGATGGCTAAGGCCTTAGAGTCGTTTGAGGTGATTGTCGCGATGCGTGAACGTTCGGCGTTTCCGGCCTCGCTGATCAAGGCCTTGCCAAAGTTGCGCTTGCTTGTCACGACAGGCATGCGTAACAGCTCGGTCGATATGGTGGCTTGCCGCGAACAAGGTGTCGATGTTTGCGGCGCGCCGGGCGATCCAAAAAGTACCGGCGCCACAGCCGAGCTTGCCTGGTCGTTGTTACTTGCACTGTTCAAGCAAATCCCCAAAGAGGCGGCCAATATGCAGCAAGGCTTGTGGCAAACCACGATGCCGCCAACGCTTGAAGCGAAGCGCTTGGGTTTAGTGGGCGCCGGGCATTTGGGCCAGTGCGTCGGGCGGGTCGGTTTGGCGTTTGGGATGGAAGTTGTCGCTTGGAGCCCAAACCTCACCGAAGAGCGTGCAGCTAAAGCTGGCGTCAAACTGGTGTCTAAACAAGAACTCTTTGCGACGTCAGATGCGATTAGTGTGCACATGGTGTTAAGCGATCGTTCGCGCGGCATTGTCGATGCGGCTAGTCTGCAAACCATGAAGTCGACCGCCTACATCATCAACACCTCACGCGCTGGCTTGATCGATCAGCTTGCATTGCAAAAGTTGTTGACCGAGGGCAAGATTGCGGGCGCGGGGCTTGATGTTTATGACGCCGAGCCTTTGTCAGCCACTGACGCCTGGCGCTCGACGCCTCGTACTTTGCTCACGCCACACTTGGGTTACGTCACGCCCGAAAACTTTGCAGTGTTTTACGCGAATGTTGTGGCCGATATCCAAGCGTGGGCTTCAGGTAGCCCAATTCGAGTGTTGAATTAATGCAGCCGGTCTTGCCCGTGCACGTTGTTGCACGCCTGCTGCTGGTTTTGCTTTTAGCGGCTGGGGTGTATTTTTTTAGCGGGTTTGTCGTGCCCGTGCTGGCAGCTCTGATCATTGGGTTTGCCAGCTGGCCGCTTTATTCAAAATGGGTCAAGGTGTGTGGTGGTCGAACCACCTTGGCGGCAAGCGCCGCGTTGGTTTTTATCGTACTCGTGCTGGTGGTGCCGCTGTCGATGGCCTTGTATTACTCCGTCAACGAGGCCCGCCACCTGTTTGCCTGGCTGTTAAGCGCAAACCGCCAAGGCGTAGCCCCGCCCGACTGGATTGTGGCCTTGCCCTACGTTGGTGAGACGCTTGGTCGTTATTGGGTTGATTTTTTAGGTCAACCGCATGCGCTCGGCAGTCTGGTTGAGGCGATCAGCGGTCAACATATCGGTAATATTTATCGCGTCGTGTTATCGGCTACGGGTAACGCATTTCACATCATGTTGACGCTGTTGTTCATGCTCATCACGTTGTTGTTTGTCTATAAAGATGGTCATCGTATGGCGGGCCAGCTTGATGTGTTGGGCGAACGCGTGTTGCCATTGCGGTGGCAACGGTTTTCGCGGGTGATTCCGGCTACGATTAGCTCGACTGTGACGGGCATGGGGTTAATCGCCATCGGCGAAGGTGTGGTGTTGGGGGTGGCCTACTGGGTTGCTGGTGTGCCCTCGGCCGTGTTGCTTGGTGTGATCACAGCCTTCATGGCCATGATCCCGGGTGGTGCGCCCTTATCCTTTACCTTGGTATCGCTCTATTTGGTAGGCTCGGGCGCACCGATCGCAGGTGCAGGTCTATTTGCCTGGGGCGCGATTGAATTATTTATCGTTGATAAAACGCTGCGGCCTCGTTTGGTGGGCGGCCCAGTCAAGTTGCCGTTTTTGCCCACTTTTTTTGGTTTAGTCGGAGGCGTCAAAACCATGGGCATCGTTGGGCTGTTTATCGGCCCCGTGTTGATGGCCTTAATGGTGGCGCTCTGGCGAGAGTGGGTGCTGGATGTTAAAGCTGCTCAGACCGAGCGCGAATAACGTACAGCAAACTGTGCGACCCGCCTACTGATCATCGAGCAAGCACGCCACTGTGTGCGCTCTGTGGCGAATGGGGTAGCCTCATGCATGTTGACAAACGAACGCGCTCGCCTCTGTACCTTACGTTTTACGGCTTGCTTTTGAGAGCCGACATATCGACTTCGCTCGTCAGGGCGATTAAGTCTGCAACCGAATCAACTTGCATTTTTGACAGCACACGCGCGCGATGAAGTTTGATGGTGGCGGCCGCAGAGCCATCCTCGTCGGCCACTTGTTTGTTGGTTTTGCCCGCGATGATCGCGTCAAACACTTCGCGCTCGCGAGGGGTGAGCGTGGCATAAAGTTTTTCGACTGTGCGCGCTTTGATTAAAACCTTGTGAGTCGCGCGATCTTTTTCAAGCGCCTGTTCAACGGCTTTCAACAAATCTAGCATTGAAAAGGGCTTTAATAAAAAATCGCCTGCGCCTTGTTTCATTGCTTGTACGATTTGAGCGGGTAGGCTTTCGCCGCTGACAAAAATGATGGGAGTGGTCCAGCCATGGCCTGCAAGGTCGGCCTGTAATTCAACGCCGCTTAGTCCGGGCATGCGCATATCAAGCAGTAACACTGCCGGCGATACCGGCGTAGCGTGTTGTAAAAATTCAGCTGCGCTCGCGTAGGGGGTCACTGAATAGCCTTGGCGCTCTAGCGTGCCGGCTAGTGCGCTTCTGATCGAAGCATCGTCATCGACGAGGTAAATGTGACCAGCGGATAACGCCTGCATGTCATACAACCTTAAGTTTTTTGTAGGTTACAGAAAATTAGGTAATAATGAAATGCGCTTATTGGCGTACGTTTACACCTTCAACGCTGCTCGACCGCCGCACGTCCGGCCTCAACGACAAAGCTTGCCAAGGTAAACGCTGCAGAGTGCGGGTCTGTGGCGTCTTTGACCGCAGTGAGCGTCGTCGTGAGCTGCGTAGGGGTGAGTTCGACCACGCCATAGCCACGTGAGGCTGCATTGGCAAAGATAAAGTGCGGATTGGTTTCAAGTTGCTTGGCAAGTTGGGCGGGTGTCGAACTTGAAAGCGAGGTAATGCTGGTGCCGCAAAACTCGACTCCAATCGCTTCGCAGTCTGGATTGTTGTAATCAGACAAAACGTGCCCCACCCAATTCTCGTGAATGTCACCACCTAAAAGTACGGGGTTACGCAGGCGAGCCTGAAGCATCGAGTCGGTCAGGCGGCGACGCGCTGCGGGGTAACCGTCCCAGCCATCATTTCTGAGCAACTGCCCACCCGTCGTGCTGTAGTTTCGCCGGCCAAACAAGGTTTGCTGGCCAAGCAGGTTCCAGTGGCTACGTGCCGCAGAAAATTGCTGGGTCAGCCAGCGCTCTTGGTCGCGACCGAGCAGCGTGCGTTGCGGTTGATTGAAGATTTCACACTGGTTGGGATCGACGCGGCCCGAGCCTGGTCGCTGGTTAGGCGTGCAGGCCTGCCGATCGCGATATTGCCGATCATCGAGCGTGTAAAGCGTGGCCAAACGCCCAAACGACACGCTACCAAAGACCCTCGCTTCATCACCTTGTCCGTCAAGCAGCCTAGCAAAACTCGCACGTGTAACCGGCATGTTTTCATAAAAGGCTTGGTATGCGGCGCGTCGACGTGCCATAAAGTTTTCGACTGGCGTACCTGATAACCCTTCGTGCGTGGCCGCGTAATCGTTTTGAACCTCGTGATCATCCCAGGTCACGATCCATGGGTACGCGGCGTGAATCGCTTGCAGATCCGGATCTGATTTGTGTAGTGCGTAGCGACTGCGGTAGCCCTCGAGTGTCGTAATCCAACCACCCGTGGTCGGCCGCACCTCGACAGGTCGTGAGGCAGGATATTCGTAAATATAGTCGCCTAAGAACAGCACAAAATCGAGATTTTCGGCGAGCATGTGCCGATAGGCGCTGTAGTAGCCATTGCCCCATTGCTGGCAAGAGGCATAGGCCAGACGCAAGCGTTTCACCTCGGCCTGCGGCGCTGGAAACGTACGCGTGCGGCCTGTGGTGCTGGTGGCAGCACCTGCGATGAAACGATAGAAATAGGCCCGGTCGGGTTCAAGCCCTGCGACCTCCGCGTGCACCGAGTGTCCGAGTGCGGCTATTGCCTGAATCACGCCGCTGGCCGCAATACGACTGAACTGCGCGTCGTGGGCAAGCTGCCAAGTGACTGTCACAGGCTTGGTGACAAGCCCAGCCGCTTCAAGAGCGGGTGTGCCTAGGCGGGTCCAGAGTACGATCGAGTCGCTGGTGGGCGAGCCGCTGGCAACGCCCAAGCTAAAGGGTTGTACCGACCAGACCTGTTTTGCCGAGCCGACGCTCGGCAATCCCAAAAGGGCTGCTGACGCGCCAGCAAATTTTAAAACGTCTCGACGCTGCATCAATTGTGACCTTGAAAAACACAGCGTGTTTTCGCTGAACTGAGCGCGTACGCACGCGACGCGTCGAGCAGTGGGTGCTGCGCTATCAAAACAGCGCTGCGGCTCCAAACATTGCAAAGATTCCAAAACCAACGGCCACGATCCCCAAGCCGCCAGCCAGCCAGGCCAGCATCATGACGTTTGTGATGATCGCAGACGAGGCCAATACAATCGCCACCTGCAAGACGCCAGACGAAATCTCGAGGTTGTGATATTTGTGATTGGCAAGCTCACCCAACGCTTGTGCTTTTTTTGCGCGCTCGGCAAGTTCTTTACGACCTTCGCCGGTGTCTGGCTCAGTGTCGTAACGTTTCGAAGTATCAGCCCATTTTTTTATCTGCGCGACAGTTTTTGGATCTTCGGCGTGTGGACTGATTTGTGCAGCTTGCAAAGCAACGTCAGTGGTCGTTTTGCGAATCGACTTTGCTTGAAAAAATGCCCATAAGTTAGACGCCTCAACCTGTTTGGTAATCACCTCGGTTTGGTACGCTTTACTCAGGGTTTCGCTGATTGCTAAAAAAAGTGCCAGCACTGCAATGACGAGTGCAACTTTTTTATTGGATGGGTCAACGTGTCCGTGTCCTGACATGGCGGGGCTCCTTAGTGGTTTTGGGCTTGATGAGCTTGGCTCAATAGTTTTTCGGTGTACGCGATTGCAATGGCGGATAAGACAAAGGCCAGGT
>Ga0114968_10000395_pt1 | contig 32446 bp, 17 predicted proteins | sample M_130807_EF_Meta_FD_87020 | JGI IMG/M metagenome (GOLD analysis project Ga0114968, IMG submission 87020) | Freshwater microbial communities from Lake Montjoie, Canada to study carbon cycling - M_130807_EF_MetaG | ecosystem: Environmental > Aquatic > Freshwater > Lake | place: Lake Montjoie... | reverse complement strand
TGCCTGAAGTTGTTGTGCCGGATCTTGATTGGTAAAGGGGCCGGCAGCTGAAATGGCTGCGTTTGGCAAGGCCGCACCAGCAACGATGGTGTAGGTTTCACTTTCGCCACAGCCGTTAGCGCCAGTTACAGTTAGCGTATAGGTGCCTGGGCATAAATTAGCAAGCGCACTGCTGGTGGCGCCTGTAGACCACGCATAGGTATATGGCGCAACACCGTTTGAAATGGTTGTAGAGATTACACCATTGCAGGCATTGCTGCAACTTTCGTTGGTGAGCGTTTCGGTAATATTTAAGGTGTTATAGACATTCAGATAGGCGATATGCGTGCTATCACAAAGATTGACATCTAAGAAAGATTGTGCATAAGTGCCTGGGCTGCTTTGCCAATTGCCATTGATCAGAATGGAATCGCCGGGGCAAATGGTAAGTGTTTCAGAGGTAGTTTGAGGTGTGCAACCATTTGTAACGACAAGCACAACACATTGTGTGTCGGTACAAATACCGGAGCCGAGTGTATAACATACTTGCCAAGAGCCAACGCCAGCAATTTGTGGGTTGAAACTCCCAGAAGCACTCAGGCAGGCGCCACAATTAGCATTCCACACCCCTCCTGAGTTCAGTGCCTGAAGTTGTTGTGCCGGATCTTGATTGGTAAAGGGGCCGGCAGCTGAAATGGCTGCGTTTGGCAAGGCCGCACCAGCAACGATGGTGTAGGTTTCACTTTCGCTACAGCCGTTAGCGCCAGTTACAGTTAGCGTGTAGGTGCCGGGGCATAAATTAGCAAGCGCACTGCTGGTGGCACCTGTTGACCAGCTGTAGGTATAAGGCGCAACGCCGTTTGAAATCGTTGTAGAAATTGAACCATTGCAGGCATTTATGCAACTTTCGTTGGTGAGCGTTTCGGTGATGGTGAGGCTTGGTGAGTTGCTGCAACTCGGATTCATGCTGCCAATCCAGGCTGCATTTGCCGTATTGTTAGGCGCACCAGGTGTTTGGTTCGTGGCAACAGCTGCGCTTGTCCAGTTGGAATTGAGGTTCCAGTCATTGGAACTATTATTCGTAAATGAAAATACTTTTGCTGCAGCTGTACCAGCAAAATAAATGATTGAATTATTGGAGTTGTTTCCCCAGCTCACTGCATGAAATGGTGCTGCGCTTACTGGGTAATTTTGAACTTGGAAGGAGTCATCTGAATTGGCCATGGCAAGTGTTGACCAAGAACCACCTGCGGTCCAGTTGATGTCAGGTGGATAATTTTGATTCGTAAGGGTGGGACTCGTGGTGGTTTTTTCTAGTAAAGTGGAATTGGAAGGAATGATCAAGCGGCAATTGCCGTCATTTAAACTGATGTCGTCTGGGGGTAAACTAGTGTTGATGCTCGATTCGTTGTAAATAACAATGAGTGTGCCTTGCGGTACATTTTGCCAAAATGAGTTATTGGCAAGTCTAACAGCTCCGGGTGCAATTCCGGTAGAGGAACCCGTTGCAAAATGACCGTTGTTGTCGTCGATAATCACTTTGCGCAAATCAAAACCTGGCGTGGGGCTTGCGCATGTAGGGGTGCCGATTACCACAAACTCCACATATTCGCTGGTGCCCGTACCTTGTGACACTTCGTTGATGATCAAATGCTGCGCTTGAGTACTTGAAATGAGCAAGGAAAAAAAGCTTAGAAAAATGAGCTTATTCATTGACAATTAGGTATACTTAGTTTTTACAATGGTTTTGGTGCTAACGATGGTTCACCTCAAGGATGTCATTGTAAAATTTCCTTACAAAATTAAAGTATCTATCCGTATAATTACCAGGTAAAAGATGATATTATTGTTAATAACCCAACTTAAGATTCAATTAAATGAGAATCGAAATTTCCACGCAACCTTTTGAAAGGTGTAAACGTCAGTGAAGTGGATATCTTAAAAAGCCTTTACTTTGAAATCATTTCTATTTTCTATTAGCACTTTTGTTTTTAGCACCACAGCAGCCCTGTCTCAAGTCAATGGCGTCAGTTTGCTATATAATTCGATTCCAGGTATAGGCTGCTACTCAAGTATGTCGGTTTGTACCACAACCGGAACTTTGCCTGAATCAGGTGCCGAAATAACCGTTGATTGGATGGACGGCGCCAGCGATACGCTCACTGTGTTTTCAGCGCCAAACAGTCAAAATTGCTATCTTTTTGATCACGCTTACAGCCAAGCAGGCATTTATAACGCCCTCGTTACAGTACACAGCGCTACCGCTGGCGGACAAATAGCAGGGAGTTCAACCATTGAGTGGGTCATTACAAATACAAGTGCTTGCGGTTATTTTAATGTCATTTCGATGTTGAATCCGAGTGGTAATTTTTTACAAAACGTTCCTTATGATGTCACAGACAACGCAGGTGTGGTTACTACTATTTATCCACAGAATTCGTTCGGAAATCCATACTACACTGAGTTAGATGTTAACAATACTCCTTACACCGTTGGGGTGAGTAGCAGTTGGTTGCAAAGCCACGGTTACTCGCAAACTTCTCCCGATTTTATCATCTCCGCTTTTAGTTCTAACGGACAGGCACTTGGCGTCCCGATGAACATGACGCTTGATTGCCTTGGCAATGGCACCGTTCCCGATTTAGAAGTGAGTTCGGCCGCTGCGTTTCAATTTTTAGCCCCTGTTCAAAGTGGTAATATTAGTGTGCAGGTATGCAATGTTTCTTGCGGAAATTACGCCAATAGCGCCATCAAAATTTCCTTGCCAGCGGGTCTTGCACCCGATTTGACGAATTTACCAAGTGCTACTTTTCAAAATGACACGGTCACTATTTATGAAAATTATTTAGCTGGCTGCATGACCTATTCGTTTCCTTGTGCTTTTGCGGGGAATACGCCGGCTGGCACAGTTCTTAATTTTTCGGTGAATGTTCAGGTACAAACCGAGCAAGATTTACAGTTCAATTCGGCCAATTTTAGTACAGCCGTTCTGAATTCTTATGATCCAAATGACAAACAATGTCATTTACCTACCAATCTTCAGTCTTCTGAGCAAGAAACGCTTGGTTATACCGTTCGTTTTCAAAATGATGGCAATTATCCGGCCTTGAATGTTGAAATACGCGATACCATTTCAGCACAGCTCGATTTATCGACTTTTGAACTTATTGCTGCAAAGCACCCTGTGAGTTACAGCATTGATTTAAGCACAAGAGAAATTGTATTTCGCTTTAGCGGCATTCAATTGCAACCCTCAACCACTAATTTGGAGGCAAGCCAGGGATATGTCACGTATTCACTTAAGGAATACCCTAATTTACCTTTGAATTCCGTCATTGAAAACACTGCTTACATTTATTTTGATTTTAACCCAGCCATCATCACCAATACTACCTTTAATATCAATGGCTTTGTTGGTATTGAAACCGAGCAGCAGCAAGAAATCATGATTTATCCGAATCCAACTAATGGTGTATTCACTATTGGGGGTATTGAAAAAGGGCATGTTTCCATTTATTCCATCGCCGGAAAATTCATTTTGGATCAAGAACTAGAAGGCACAACGCTTATAGATTTATCCCAAATGGAGTCAGGTGTTTATTTGGTGCAGGTTGAAGGGAAGGGTGTGGCGTATATTTTGAAAAAGATGTAGGATAGGTAGGCGTGCCCTTATTGGCTCAATTCTGCTTTATAACTGATGAATTTCTGTTTAGAATCAGATGTTTTCTGCAGCTTTTTTTTGTACTTAGCTACCTTGTAAGCACCAAGACCAAAGTATAAGAGATAGAAAAATATAGCTATTCCCATCAGCATCGAGCTTAGTGACTGAATGGTAGCTATTTCTTCGGCTGTAGTAGTTGTTAAATTTCCGCTAAATTCTTTTGGGTTACTGTAAGAGATCAAGCCATTGAAGAAAATGAAGCCAAGAAAGAAAACATACAAGACATTTATGATCGTGTAAATTAGTTGTTCTCCTAAATAACTTGCTCTGAGTCCAATGAAGGTGAGGAGGTAGGCAACGCCTATATTTTTTTGAGATAATTGAGTTTCAGTCGCGTCAAAATGGGAAATAACTGTATCGATATATTTAAGGTGTTTACCTTTAATCCACTTGTAATTTTCCGCATTGATTTGATCTAGTTTTTCAAGTTTGGGCAAATATTCTGCAGAAAGCTGTGCTTTGCAAAAATCAATCTTGTTATCTAATTCATAAAAAAGCTCTTGCCATTCAAAATCTTCGGGATCGGTGTTCTCCGCTTTTTCAACCAAATTAGCCAAAGACTTGAAAGTTTTTTCATCATTTGCCAGCAATTCAAAATTGATTACTTTTTGATAAAGTGATCCATCTGAAGTGACAATTTGTTGTTTTCTAGTTCCTCTTGAAGCCCCATAGACGACAGAACGATAGGCATCACGACCTAATTCACGTCCAATTTGATTGATGAAAGAATTGACTAAACTCATAGATTTTATAACTAGCGAATGAATTAATTCAGCAATTTAATAAATAAGTAGAAATGATTTTTAATTACCGCCTGTACTTCCCCCTCGTATGGTAGTAATGCCTCGACCTGTTTTGTCTTCTCACCGCACTTTTATGCAAGCTCACCTTCCTTCTGACGTAGCCTCTTCTTATCTTTCCAGTGCGCGTGACACTCGGTTTGACATACGTGCCGCCAGCAGTATCTGAACGTTTTAGGTCGCAAGCCGTAAAATTCAATAAACCTAGTCCGATTCCAAACAAGACCATTACTTGAAAAAGACAACCTCTTGATGTTTTGTTATAAATCTTATTATATGCAGCTTTCTTTGGATTGGTTAACCAACCAAAACCTTTGGGTGCTTTGAAACCGAGGTTGTGACGAACGACGCGTTTCATGGATGTGCGAGCAGCGATTCTTTTTTTGAAAGAGGGGATACGGAAACCGAATTTCATAGGAGGTGAATAAAGTCAGATTAAAATTAAATATAATTATAATGTAGGTAAAATGGAATGTTCAAGACACTTTGCAGTCATTTTTCAATCATTAATCTTCAAAATAAAGTATGTTATATTGTGCAAATAGGTTAATATAGCATAAATTTGAATATTATATTATGTAATATGTTTACTGAAAACCTCAAAATTAAAGACGTTAAATCTGAAATTGGACAGTTGGTGAAGTCTTATCGCAAACAGCAAAAGCTTTCGCAACAAGACTTGGCTGAAGAACTCGAACTTTCCAGAATTACGATTCAGAATTTGGAATCAGGTAAAAACTTTACCATTGATACCTTACTCAAGGTTTTAAACTACTTTGATGTGTTGGTCGAGTTCAATCAATTTTTGATTGATAAACGCAAAGAAAACGAACAATTGACTTCATTATATTAGTGCCATGGCAAAAAATGACATCATCAGCGTATTTTGTTTCGGTCAAGAAATTGGGAGATTAGGTTTTGATGAAAATCAACAGAAATCAACTTTTCAATACAACCCGAAATTTCTTCAAAGTGAACTTTTTCACAACTTGTTTCCGTCAACTGGCATCTTTAAACGAACGCCACAAGTTCAGGTGTTTAGTCAATTTAATTCAGAAACATTTCGAGGGCTTCCACCTATGATTGCTGATTCTTTGCCCGATGTATTTGGAAATATTATTTTCAAAAAGTGGCTTGAGTCAGGTAGCAAGGAATTCAATCAAATTTCTGTCATTGAGCAATTGGCCTATGTAGCAGATCGTGGTATGGGTGCACTAGAATATCGACCAAGCAAGGAGCTGCCACAATCCTCATCAATTGACCTCATAGAAATCATTGCTGTATTGAAAGAAGTATTGCAAGTAAAAGATGAACAGCATGAATCAAGGCTAAACCATGAGTCCTTGTTGAATATTTTTAAAATTGGTACTTCAGCAGGTGGAGCTAGACCTAAAATTCTGATTTCAGAACATAAAACTTCAGGTGAAATTATTCCTGGTGATTTGACTCACGCTTCCGAATACAACCACTATTTGATCAAACTGCATTTGGATGATGATTTAGGATATAGCAGGGAAGTTGTTGAATTCTGTTACTACCTTACGGCGAATCATATCGGAATCAACATGATGCCATCCAAATTGATTGAACAAAAACACTTTGCCACGCTTCGTTTCGACCGTCAAAATGGCGAAAAGCAACATATTTTGACTGCAACAGGATTAACAGGTTGGGATTACCAAAGCCCAAAGGATTCGAGCTATGAGAATCTATTCGAACTGGCGTTGTTTTTAAAAGTTCCTCATAGAGACCTAGAAGAACTATTTAAACGCATGGTTTTTAATGTAGTCTTTTTTAATTCGGACGATCATTTGAAAAATCATTCCTTCATTTACCATAAGAATCAAGACAGTTGGCGTATTTCTCCAGCGTATGATATCACCTATTCATTAAATCCTTTGTTGAACTATACAAGAACCAGCAGGGCCTTGTCGATAAATGGCAAACGCATCGATATTACCTTGTCAGATCTACTCACCATTGCTGATTCATATACCATCAAAAACGCGAAAAAAGTAGTTCAAGAAATTCAAGATTCCATAAGCTACTGGATCGACCAAGCGCAGAAATTGAATTTACCTCCGCACATTATCCAGAGTATTTGTAGGGATTTTATTCGATTTTAATAAATCCAGAATTATATTTTATACGAAAATAAAAAAGCGTAATCTCTTTATTTAAAAGTGATTACGCTTTAACCTTGTGGAGTCGGAGGGGTTCGAACCCTCGTCCAAACGACGAGTTTTCAAGCTTTCTACATGCTTAGTTCGTTGGTTGGTTTTCGATATGCGGCCGGACAAGAACACCCAACGCGCATACTTAGGTTTTTTAGTTTCATGTTGCGGTAAAACCATTGGCAACACTAACCCTATGGGATGAACTTCTGAGCGATGAACCGAAAGGGTGGCAGTTCATCAGAAGTACTTGTCTGGCCTACTATACTTCAGCCGGATTAAGCCAACTAACATTCAGTTAATTAAGCAGCAAGTGCGTATGACGTGTTGTCATTTATTGTTCGTAGCATTTGATTTAAGAGGAACACTACAAGCCTCTGCATGCTGACACCTGACTACCGCTATCGCTGTCAAATCCAATGTCGACCCCAAAGAACGTTTGTGCAAAGGTAGTTCTATAAATTCAAAAAGTTGACTATTTTGCGAAATCTTCGTAAACAACGTCAGTGATTTCTCTCATTAGTTTTGCTAACTTTTGGTTGTCTTTACCTTTTGTCATAATAGTCAGCAGGAAGGGTCTGTTATGAAGATAAACAATTGCAGACTCGTGGAGTTGAATTTCATCGTAGTTTCCGGATTCTCCAAATTTATGAGCAATTGGGATGGGCTTTGGAATAGCTTTGCGGATCCCCTCGCTAAAAACTGCTTGGGTCAATAATTCTGCAGCGTATTGGGAGTCTTCGGTATTTAGATAGCAAGCATTGTATATTGCTCTCATGAACATAGAATATTGACCCACTGTAAAATAATAGTGAGGTGCTTCTTTATCAGGTATAGGTAGGTCTAAATCGCTAAAAATCCGAGTTAAAACACTGAACTGAATATTTTGATTGAGCAGCATAGTAGCGTTATTGTCTGAATAGACAATCATGTATTTGAGCAATTCGCGAATTGAATATGATTTACCAACCTGAATTGATTTTGATTTAAAAGCGACGTTTAATTTATTTTCAAAGGGAACCTCAAGACGTAATTTGCGGTCTAGAATGCCAGGTTGAATTTCATTCATTTTAAGAAAGCACAACAAGATTGGCACCTTGAATAAAGAACCAGGCTCATAGTTTTCTTGTGGATTAATTGCCGTCCAGGAGATACTGTTGAAATCACGTATATAAACAGAGGCCTGATTGAGGTTTTGTGACGCTTTGTACGAATCAATAATTTGAAGTATTTTTAATTTTATCGGTTTGAGGCTGGCCGCTTCACAGTCTTTGTCCACAAACATTAGAGGTTTGATAAATTTATAGCCAGACAACCGTTCTACGTTGTAGTTGCAATCCTTAGTTGCCAAAAGTTCTTTCTCGGCCTGTTCTAGGGTGAGTAATTCAGTTTTTTCATTGGAGGATTTAAGTGCAAATATATAGGTAGCACCCGAAGCTAAAAAGCAACAAATTACAAAAATTGGAAGAGATAGTTTGATGTTTAATATTGATTTCATAATTGGAGAGAGTTGAATTCAAAATTATAAAAAATAAATACAAAATAAGCGGTTAATATTTATTGCAGTTTGAAAACTTGCGGGGTATTGAGCTTATTAGTATCGAGACCTATTTGCAGATAGCCTTTTTTGATGGAGCAATAGTTGCCCGGTTTGAGGGCTTTCACTTTGGAAAATTTGGTGAGAGGAAATGCTGCGGCGAGGTCGAGTGTTACAGCAGTGGTAGGCTTAATACCCGGTATCCAAATTGCATACATGCTCTTGTCCACTTTAGTGAAGACCCAGCTGCCGTTGTCGCCGTCATTGATTTGGTAGGGTGCAACGGGTTTGGAGTTGTAAATGGCTTGACCATTTGTTTGCACCCACGCGCCGATTTCGTCGAGGCGTTGGTAGGCGAGGCTGTCCCAGCGACCTTGTGGGTCGGGGGCAATGTTGAGTAGGAAATTGCCCCCGCGCGACACAATGAGGCAGAGGTTTTTAAGTAAGGTGGCAGTGCTTTTGTATTGATCGCCGGGTACGTAGCTCCAACTGTTGGCCATGGTCATGCAGGTTTCCCAAGGATAGGGCAGGGGTTGGTCTGGGATGCTTTGCTCCGGGGTGAGGTAGTTTTGGTTGGGGCCTTCGACGGCGCGGTCAACGACAATTAAGCCAGGTTGGAGCTGACGCGCTTGGGCCGCGAGTTCATCCATGTGGATGTTTTGATCTACGGGTTTGTAGCCCCATTTGGGAGAAGTGGCTGTGTAGGGTTGCACCCAGCCGCCGTCTAACCAAAGGATATCAATTTTTCCGTAGTTTGCCATGAGCTCAGTGATTTGTTTGTGGGTGAAGCGCACGAAGCTTTCCCATTTTTCGGGTTTCTTCTGAAGCTCGTAGTTGGGGTTGCGATCGTAGGGCGGAAATTTGGGGTCCCAGTAGTCTGGATGGTGCCAGTCAGGTTTGGAGAAATAGGCGCCAATCATAAGGCCTTCGGCCCTAAAAGCGTCAAAAATACTTTTGGTGAGGTCTGGGTGGTTGCTTTGGCTGTTGGGGCAGGTTGGGTTGGCAACTGTGTAATTGGTGAGTTTGGAATCGAACATGCAAAAACCGTCGTGGTGCTTGGTGGTAAACACCATGTATTTCATGCCTGCATTCTTGGCAGCCTTGGCCCAACGCGTGGGGTCGAATTGAGACGGGTTGAAGGTGCTTTGCAAGTTTTGATATGCCTTTACATATTCAAAATAGTTTGCTGCATAGGGTCCGCGGCGTGTGCACCAGTCTTCGTCTTCTGGGCAAATGCTCCAGCTTTCTACCACGCCCCATTGGCTGTAGGCGCCCCAGTGCATGAGCAGGCCAAATTTGTAGTCTTGCCAAGTCTCCAGTTTTTGAAGCACCAAGCTGTCTGTGGGTTGGAAATACGTTTGCTCGTGGTGCTGGGCGCTGCTCACAAAAGGAATGGAAAGCGCCAATAAGAAAAAGATCAGGGTTTTAGTCATGTCCATACACTTCAATTTCATCGATAAATAACCATCCATTGCCAGCTACGCCTCTCCACTTAGGTAGAGGCCCTGGGTTGCCGATCAGGATTTGTAAGGTTTGAATCGGCTCTAAAGGAAAACTTCTGACTACTAAGGGATAAGCTCCGTTGTTTTGTTGGGTATTTACAAATGGATTTTCTTGAAATGAAGCAAAGGAAATGCCGTTAATCGTTTGGCCTTTAACATGTAATTCACTCGGCCCCATAATCCAAGATTGGTTGTTGGCCAAGTAATGGATTCGGACGGAATCTATCAGGTAAGGTTTGGCCAGTTGGATGCTCAGCTGGGCGTCTTGACCTTGCCAGCCCTGCCAGCCACGTTGGTATTCAAGTGTGGAGCGCAGGCCATCGGTAATCGATGATGTCTGGGTCCAAGAGGTTGTGTCAGATAAATTCATACCATCTTTATAGCTAGCGGCGGGTAGGGTATGGTATTTGATTTTTTGGCCTTTGGCCAAGTGCACTACTTTGGCTTCGTTCCAAAATTTGAGCGTGTTATCGTAGTAATCTGCTGGGCTTAGCCTTGTTTCATGGAGTAGTTTTGGTCCGTTATCGGTAGCAATCTGAACAAAATCTTTCAACATTTTTTGATAGAATTCTTCGTTGTTATTGAAATACCAATCGGGGCCTGCCAGCGGAGATTTGCCGACTTCGATGAGCGCATAGCGAATACTTTGTTCTGCCATCTCAATGCGCGCTATTTGCGCGGAACTCATGCCTTCGAGATTTTTGGCTTTTTCATACATGTTGAGCGCCCATTTTAAACCAGCTGGGGCTAAATAACCGCCGATGTGGGTAATTGGTGGTTCGTAAAGTGTGAGCGCTTTGTTGCTGTTTTGCAAATCTTTGATTTGTGCAGCCATGACTTCCCTGACAATTGGCCCCGCGGGTCCGTAAAAATAGTTGGTGAAATCATATATGAGTTTTGTAGCATCGCGGGTGGGGTCCCAGGCCCATTTTGAAAGTAAATAAGCCCGTAAAGGCTGCATTTCTGAAGAAGGAGCATTATAACCTTGTTCGAAAAGCATTTGCACGTCATAGGCTTTGAACAGGAGCATATTTTCTTGCAAGGTTGGCCAATTCGGAAAAGGCATGACCATATGTGAAAAGTTGATGACGTAATCCCAGATGAGGATGTTGTGAGTGAGAGCAGCCCAATTTTTCAGGTCTTTTTCAAAACTAGTGCCGCGCAAGCTTTTCGAACGATCTTCTTCAATGGTGCAGAGCATGATATTCACATTGGGCTCAGGTTTGGTGAGCACAGATGCGGAGCGTGTGTACTGATACGCTAGTGTGGAGATCGTTTGCTCCGGAAAACGCTTAGCCACTTCATTGACAAAACGCAGCAAGGTGCCAGCCTGACTTTTCTCAAGTGAATCGATGTGGTGGCAGGCGCCGCACTGGCAGTAATTGTAGTTGTCCATCTGACTTACGGACCAATATTTTGCTTTGGGGTTCTTGGCTATTTCTTTAGTGAGATTGTTGCAAACGATTTGGAGCACCTCAGGATTGCTAAGGCAAACTTGGTCTTTGAGCCTGATGCCATTGCGCAGGGCATAGTATTCCGGATGTGCATCAAAGTATTGTTCAGGTGGTAAAAGGCGGTGTAAAGTATGTACCCATAGGCCCCAACCCGGATGGTTTTCAAAAGTGAAAGCCGATTCTCCACTCGTGAGTTTGTGCCAATCGGCGAAGCCACTGCGGCGGGTTTCGCCGTAAAATACTTCGCGGTAGCTAAAAGCTGGGATGGATTCATATTTATCATAAGCAAACTTCTTGGGCAGGGAGCTTGGGATTTGCAGTGCTTCTGCTTGGTAATATTCAAAGCCAAATTTGCGTTGCAGTACATCGTAAACACCATTTTCGAGGGCTTGGTCGGAATAGCCAAAAACTAAAATGGTCTGCTGATTGGTGATGATGCCAAAGCCGTCGTTACCCCAATTTTTGCAATTCGGAAAAGCGCTGGTGTCTGGCCAGAAAAAATGAAGTATAAAAGGGTTATTTTGTTGCCCTATTTCTCTGAGGTAAAAATCAAAAGTTGATTGTGCTTTATTGTTGAATAGTTCCTGCTGGCTCAAAACGAGCAACGGAAAGAACATAGAGAGAAATAATATTGTACGCATAGCTGAGGTCAATTCCGCTTTAATGAAAACCGCCTTTGCCGCGGTAAAGTTGGAGGGGTTCTTCAAATTTGATTTGTACCACGCTGATCATAGGGTCCATTGCCGAAATCGGAATTTCCATAAATAAAGTACCAGGCACACTGCTCCATGAAATTTTGCCTACTTCATGACTTTCAATTTGGGTTGTTGATCCGAGGAGTGTAATTGATGATGGAATGCTTTTCAAACCTTTGATATAAATGGGGATCATGAGGTTCATCTTGTCAGGGTTTACACCCTGCGGGCTCGAAACAAACAAATTCAAAACGGTTGAATCCTTGCTGAGTGTAGAGTTGCCATGGTAGTGTCCGTAGGGGAGGCCTGCAATGGTGCCGTAAATAGCCGAGCTGTGTTTTTGGGTCCAGCGACCAAACTCTTTGAGTATCGCGATTTGTTCGCTCGGGATACTGCCGTCGGCTTTTGGACCAATATCCAAAAGGAGGTTGCCGCCCATACCCAAGCATTCGGTAAAGATACTGAGCAGTTCAAAATGACTTTTGAAGTGGTGGTCTTGGGGGCGGTAGCCCCAGTTGTCATTGGTGGTGAGGCAGAGCTCCCAGGCGTTGCGGTCAGGATGCATCACCGGCATGTTTTGTTCGGGGGTGTCGTAGTCTCCGTAAGATTTGAGTCGGCCGTTCAAGATAGCATTCGGATTGGTCTGATGAATGATTGAATCAATTTTAGCGGCCTGCCATTCTGCTTCGGAGTGCTCCCAGTCGCCGTCGAACCAAAATAAATCGGGTTTGAATTGTGTGTTGATTTCAGAGATTTGCCCATGCATGAAATCTAGAAAGCGTGCCCAGCGCTGGGGCTCATCTTTAATTTGATACCGACTAGAGTCTTTGTAAAAATCGGGGTAATCATTAGAAGTCCAGTCTAGCAGCGAATAGTAGGCGCCCTTTTTTAGGCCTTCTGTTTCTAGTGCGTCAAACAATGGCTTGATGAGGTCTCGCTTTGCGGGTGTTTGGTAGGTAGTGCTCAGCGGATATTTAGGGTTCCAGTTTTTTTGTTTGGGCGCCTGTGGGGTTTTGAGTTGGGTGTTGTAGAGCGATAGGCCGTCGTGGTGTTTGGTCGTGATGACACAATATTTGGCGCCGCTTTCTTTGATGAGTTGAGCCCACGACGCTGGATTGTAGTTTTCGGCGGTGAATCTGTTCATTTGGCTCATGTATTGCGCATAAGGAACCGTTTTGTTGTGAAAGGCCCAACTTTCTGAAGTGCCGTCTGCAGCGTACATACCCCAATGGATGAAAATGCCCAGTTTGGCGTCGGCGAACCAAGCGGTTTGTTGCGAGAAGGACAGGGCAGGGAGTAGGAGACTTAAAATAAGGACAAACTTCATCTCTCAAAGTAACAAAAACGCCTTTAATTTGCCAAAATTTAAACAATTGTTTAATTTTTACAAGATTCTTAAACATTTGTTTAAAAAGAGTGTTTAACTTTGCGGCGCGCTAGCCAATCGACACACATGAAAAGAGATCAAAGTACAGAAGAAAAAATCAAGGCAGCAGCCAAGAAAGTCTTCATGACCAAAGGTTTTGATGGCTGTTCTGTGCGCGATATCGCCAAAGAAGTTGGCAGCAATGTGGCGCTACTCAATTACTACTTCCGCTCAAAAGAAAAACTTTTTGAACTCATTTTTGAAGGCGCCATGAGCGATTTTCTGCAGTCCATGATTGCCGTTTTCAGTTCTGACCTCACGCTCAAAGAAAAAGTAGAACAACTCATCGATAAAGAATTCTCCTTCTTTATGGAGCATCCAGAGTTGCCCATGTTTATCTTGCAATCCTTACATCAAAACAAGACAAATGCACCCATGCCGAGTCAGTTTTTGGAGCCCATTGCAAATACGGGCATATTTGAACAATTTGAACAAGCCAAAGCAAATGGCGAAATCAGAGATGTGAGCATTAGAAATGTTACCATGCTCCTGATGTCAAATGTGCATTATCCTTTTATGTCAAAAAACTTAACTAAACAATTCCACGGCATCTCTACTGAAACATTTGAGGAAGACCTCAAAAAGCACAAAGAAATAGTCAAAGAACTGATTACCAATTATCTATTTAAATCAAACCCAAAAGCATGAAAATGAAAACCCTGTTCTCCAGTGGCCTGCTGAGCCTATTATTTGGCTTTTCAGCTCAAGCCCAAACATTTGATTTGGCGGCCTGTTTGCGTTCTGCAGAAACGGCCAATGCCCAAATCCGAAGTGCTCAACTTGATGTGGCAATTAATGAGAGTCAACGCGCTGCATATCTCTCGACGCGCTTGCCCTCGTTAAATTTTGTGGGCGACTACAAATACAACGCAATTATCCCGGGTCAGGTGGTTCCTGCACAGTTTTTTGGCGGCCCTGCTGGTACTTTCGCCGAAGTGAAGTTTGGTGTTCCGGTTGTATTAAGCAACACCGTTCAACTCAACCAAATTTTGTTCAATTCGCAAGTCAACTACGGTTTGGCCGCTTTGCGCATCAATAGTGAAATTGTCAAGATCCAAAGAGACATGACCATTCAAGATATCAAATACCAAGTAGCCAATACCTTCTTTATTTTACAAGGTTTGTATCAGCAGCTTCAATTTATTGACAGCAATATTTCATACGCCAATCGCATTTTGCAAAACATGGATTTGATGGTGGGGCAAGGAATGCTCGTGCAAACAGAGGCCGATAAAATCCGCATCAATCGCTTGAATTTAGAAAACTCTCAAGCCAATTTGATGGCTACTCAAAATCAGCTAGAAGACTTGCTCAAAATACTGATGGGTATAGATCCGAAATCTAAAATCATTTTGCAAACAGATCAAATGGTTCAAAAATCGATCTTAGTAGATCAAAACGCGAGCAATTTATTTGCGCTTCAATTGCTCGAACAACAAAAATTAATGGCTCGAGAAGAGGCCAAAGGCATTAAGATGGGCTACTTGCCAAATGTCAATCTGTATGGCATCTATCAATACAATGTCAATATGAACCCCAAGACTGATTTTAGAACAGGTATCGACGGTGCTTTTGTTGGTTTACGTGTCGACTGGAACCTTTTTGATGGCCTAGACAAACACCATAAAGCTGCGGTGAATGCACTCAAACAAGAACAACTCGAGACAAAAACGGCACTTGTTCAACAACAGTTGCAATTGCAAATAGATCAAAACAAACGCCTTATGGAGGTCAAAGCCAATGCCCTCGACATCTCTAAAGAACAATTGAAATTGGCCGAAGCTGTGCACCAACATGCAAGCCTCAAGTTTGCAGAAGGGCTCATCGGCACCAATGATTTGCTTCAAGCGCAAACAGGCCTTGAACAAGCGCAAACTGGTGTGGTGGCAGCTTATGTTGCTTTGCGTCAAGCCGAACTCGAATACTTAAAATCAAACGGAAATATCAAATAACTACTCATGAAACGCATCATTTTTATCTCTCTAGCAGTTGTGGCTCTATTGAGCCTCATCATTTTCAAACTTCTTTCAAATTCAGAGAAAGCCAAAAAGAAAATCTATATCCACGATATGGAAGCGGCGGTTTTGGTCGATACGGACCATCCGCAAATGCACACCTTTGAAAGCGCTTTTTCTTATTTAGGCGTCTTTGAGGCCATGCACCAAAACAATGTGGCTTCTGAAGGTTCGGGCAAACTCACCGAACTATTGGTCAAAGAAGGCGATCAAGTCAGCAAAGGACAAGTAATAGCTAAACTAGATGACGAACTTATTTCGCTGCAAATCGAAAACGCCAAGCTCAATATAGCACAGCTCAAAAACGACAACGCCCGCTTTGCCAACCTGAGAAAAGAACAAGCGGTTTCTTCAATGGAAGCCGAAAAAATGGAACTTGCACTGAAGTCTGCCGAAGTGCAACTCAAGCAGTTGCAAAAGCAATTGCTCGGAACCAAAGTATTGGCACCGTTCTCTGGAGTTGTAACCAAAAAAATGGCCGACCTCGGCTCAATGGTAATGCCAGGAACCCCAATTGTGGAGCTCACAGACATCTCACAGCTCAAACTGACTATTTCTGTACCTGAACGCGATGTGCTCAAATTTAAAAAAGGCCAAAAAGTAGGTGTGAGTGTAGATGCGCATGACAAAGAAGTAAGTGGTAGCATTTACAGCATTTCTGTTCAGGCCGACGGCTTGCACAATTTTAAGGTTCAAGTTTTGGTGAGCAACACTAGCGCACAAAGAATTCTTGCGGGAATGTACGGAAATGTGACGCTATCTAATAACGAAAGTATCAAAGCGTTGGCGGTACCGCGCAAGGCCCTCATCGGTTCTACCAAAAACCCACAGATTTATGTCATCTCTAATGGTAAAGCAGTGCTTACGCCGTTTAGCCCCGGAACTGCCGATGGCAATTATTTAGAGGTGGTGTCAGGTTTGAGTGCAACAGATGAAATCGTTGTGAAAGGCCAAGTAAACTTGGAAAATGGTATGAATATCAAACGCAATAAATAAGCTCATGACACTTACGGAATTAGCCATAAAACGGCCCTCATTTATTATCGTCATCTTTACCGTTTTGGTAGGTGGCGGACTCTTGAGCTATAAGCAGCTTTCATATGAACTCATGCCCGATTTTTCGGCTCCCCTGCTCACGATCACTACAGCCTATCCTGGTGCTTCTCCTTCAACGGTAGAAAGTCAGGTTTCTAAACCGCTAGAAGATGTATTGAGCGGGATGGAAAATGTCGACGAAGTGACCTCCTTCTCATTTGACAACGCTTCTTTCGTTTTGCTTGAGTTCAAGGCCTCAGCCAACATAGACGACGCCTTAGAAGATGCACAGCGCAAGATCAACAATAACCTCAGTAGGTTGCCAGACGACGCTCAAAATCCAATGGTAGCCAAAATTGAACCCAACGCAACTCCTGTCTTACAGTTGAGTGCAGTCGCTAAAAATTTGTCAGACGCCGAACTCATGCGCCTCATGGACGACCAACTATTACCTGCAATCAAGCAGGTGAAAGGAGTGGCAGAAGTGCAGGTAATAGGTGGAGAACGCCGCTCGTTTCGCGTCAATGTGGACAAAGATAAAATGCGCAAAATGGGCTTGTCTATGGCGCAAATCAATCAAGCGATTGCCCTTTCAAATCTTGATTTCCCAACGGGTAAAATCAAAAGCAGCAGCGAGCAAATTACAGTGCGCCTAACGGGTAAGTACAAAAACCTAGAAGACCTTCAGGATTTGGTCCTGATGGCCAAAGGAACCAGTGCCATTCGCTTGCGCGATGTGGCCGAAGTAGTAGATGCCTCCGAAGACCAAATCACGATTTCGCGTTTGAATGGCGTGAACGGAATTGGTTTGCGCATCAAAAAACAATCAGATGCCAATGCAGTAGACGTAGCGAATGCCACCAAAGCTAAATTCAAAGATTTAGAAGACAAATTCAATAAAGAAGGCCTGCGCTTTACGGTTGCAACTGACACCTCCTTGCCGACTATCGAATCCGTAGACGCCGTTTTACACGACCTTGAATTGGCCGTATTCTTAGTGGCACTTGTGATGCTCTTGTTTTTACACACGATCCGCAATGCATTTATCGTATTGGTTTCTATTCCAGCCTCCTTGATCTCCACGTTTGTCGCCATGTATTTGTTGGGCTATACGCTCAACCTCATGACCCTATTAGCGATGTCCTTGGTCATCGGTATTTTGGTAGATGACTCAATTGTTGTACTTGAAAACATCTACCGACACTTGCAAATGGGTAAAAAACGCCGCCAAGCAGCTTTGGATGGTCGAAACGAGATAGGATTTACCGCCTTGGCCATTACACTTGTGGATGTTGTGGTGTTCTCACCGGTGGTCTTTATCGAAGGCACCATTTCGGATATCCTCCACCAATTCTCGATAGTGGTGGTGGTTTCTACCCTGATGTCCCTTTTTGTGTGTTTTACTTTAACACCTTGGTTGGCGTCGCGCTTTGCCAAAGAAGTCAAACTAGATCCTAAAAAACCGATACAGGCTATTTTGCTTTGGTTTGAACGCCGTATCACCATTTTTACGAACTCTTATGTGAAAATTGTAGGTTGGGCGCTCCGCCACAAAATTTCCATGGGCCTAATTGTTATAGCCATTTTTGTTGCTTCTTTTTCCACCATGGGCCTAGGTATCGTTGGGCAAGAATTTGTTTCTCAAGGTGATCAAGGTAAATTCATGCTTAAACTCAAGTATGAGAAGAGTGCTACTTTCGCTGAAAACAACCTCACCACCATGAAAATTGAGCAGTTGTTATTGGCCCAAAAAGACATGGTCAAGATTGTTTTTTCAAATGTTGGCGGGCCAAGCTCCGGACTAGGGGCATCGGCTTTTGGTTCCGAAAATCGTTCGGAGATCACCGTCATGCTGAAAAAAGACAAGCAAAAGGAAATTCCGACTGTTGAATACATGAACATGATCCGGACTAAAATCGAAAATGAGTACCCAGGCGTTGAAGTCAAGGCGCTCAATATGGGATTGGTTGATTCAGAACAAGCGCCAATCGAAATCTTTATTTCGAGTAACGATAAAGAGTTGATGGTCAAAGAAGCGCGCAGGCTCAAAACGGCTATCAAAGCCATGAAAGGAGCTAAAGACCCAAGTCTCAGTACAGAAGATGTGACGCCAGAGGTGAAAATTGCCCTCAATCGTGAAAAAATGGGACAATTAGGCGTAAACGTTGCCGCAGTAGGAATGCAGTTGCAAGGCTCACTATCTGGTAACCACGACAGCCAAATTGACCTCGATGGCTCTGAATACGACATTCGCGTAATGCTCGATGCGGCAAATCGCAAAGATGTAGAAGACATCCAAAACATGACCTTTGCCAACAATGAAGGCAAGCAAGTGCAATTGAGCGAGTTTGCAGATATCTCCGTAGACAACGCAGCTGGTACACTCGAGCGCAAAAACAGGATTTCCAACACCACCTTGCGTTGTTATGTATTGGGTACTGCACCAGGAACAGTTGCTGCTGATATAGAAAAATACCTCAAGAAAAATCCGTTAGATCCTAATGTGCGCCTCACATGGGGTGGAGAAATCAAACGTCAGAAAGAATCTTTTGGTGCGCTCGGTACCGCTATGGGTATTGGTGTTATTTTGGTTTACTTGATCATGGTGGCGCTTTACGATAATTTCGTGTATCCGTTCGTGGTTTTGTTTTCAATCTTAGTTTCATTAGTGGGTGCAATCTTGGCATTGGCACTCAGTTCTTCAAATATGGGTATCTTCACTATGCTGGGTATGCTCATGCTCTTAGGACTTGTGGCCAAAAATGCTATTTTGATTGTCGACTTTACCAATCACCTTAAAGAGAAGGGAATGAGTACGTATAGCGCCTTGTTAGAATCTGTAAAAGAAAGGATGCGCCCAATACTCATGACTACCATCGCAATGGTGATCGGAATGGTGCCAATTGCTACCGCAACAGGTTCTGGTGCTGAATGGAAAAACGGCTTGGCCTGGGTGCTCATTGGCGGATTGACCAGCTCGATGTTCTTGACCATTATTGTGGTGCCAATGATGTATTACACCGTTGACCGTATAAAGGATAAGCTCAAGTTCAAGCGCTTGGCTAAACTCACAGAAGAATAAATAATTAGTTGCTTATAAAATGTGAAAAGAGGCGGCTTAGGCTGCCTCTTTGTTTTTCCGGTCCACGTATTTATACACGCGGCGCGTCAGGTAGATGTTCATCACGATGACCCCAACAACTACATAGCCCAACAGATCAAAGTTCATGAGTGGTGCACTCGGGCTCTTCTGCCAAACGATTTTTCCGCCAATGATAGCTGCAATGCCACCGGCAATTTGCTGTAAGGAAGCATTGATGCTCATGAAAGCACCGCGGTCGTGAAGTTCGGGTACAGAACTTGTGAGTGCCTGAGAGGGCACCATGCGTGCCATGATGCCACCCATCATGAACACATTGACGATAATTAATATGAAAAGGCTCGTTTGACCAAGGTGTACATATACCATAACAGCAAATATCATAGTAATAGAGGCCCACATAAAAAGTTGGAATTTATTGATTTTATCGGCGAGTAGTCCAATCATTGGCATGATCATAAAAGTGGATACCCCAACAACCATAAATAAAAAAGGGAGTTCTTTTTGAGAAATGCCCACGTTGTTGACTGCAAAAGCACTGCCCCAAGGCATCATGAAGTAACCGCCTAGTGACATAAAGGCGGTGGCCATAAAGCCAATGCGGTAATTGCGGTTTTTGATGGTGGCCAATAAGTGATGGAAAGCGGAATGGTCTGTTTGCTTATCTAGGTGTGCCCGGACTGGCTTCAGTCCAAATATTATAAAGAGCAACATCATGATGGACAGGCAGACAATCATATAAAAAGGTGTTTGCCAGTTTGATCTTGCTGCAATATGTAAGCTAATTGGAATGCCTAAAATTTGACTCAGGCCAAAACCCATTTGCATGAAGCCCATAACGCGGCCACGTTGCTGTAAGCTAAATAAATCAGCCACAATAGCCATAGCAATTGAAGACATCACGCCACCAAAGACACCAGTGAAAATGCGCGCCAAGACCAACTGCTCGTAGGATCGCGCCAAGCCACAAAATAAGGTACCTATGATAAAACCTGAATAAAAGAAAATCAATAGGCGCTTGCGGTCAAAGCGATCGGCAAAGCCAGCGGTCAGAAATCCGGACAAACCAGCTGCTAGTGCATAACTCGAGACTACAATTCCAAACTGATACGGTTTGACCTGTAAGTCTTTCATAAGGAGGTCTCCGAGTGCAGACATCACCATGAAGTCGAGCACAACGGTAAATTGAGTTAGTGCTAAAATAGCAACGACCAACCATTGGTATTTACTAAGAGGGGTTTTATTTGCTTTCACTTTGCAAAACTACATTTATTTTACCGGCTAATATAGCGGTATTCGAATGACCCTTTCCTGGAAGAGCTTTTCCTGAGTTTTCAGACGCAGCAGATAGGTTCCGGGCTCAAAATCTTGCAAGGTCATTTCATGGTTATTGGCTTTTATTTGACAATGATAAAGCACTTTTCCGGAAAGGTCGTTGATCTCTAAATTTGCACCTAACCAATGATCGGGAATAGTTAGTGTGATCAGGTTAGAAGTTGGATTCGGAAAGAGATGCGGCTGCTCGATTGTGTAAGTTGGAATTCCGACCTGAATGAGCAAAGCGTTGGTCGTATCTGTACAGCCAAAAGCATCTGTGACGATACATTGGTAATTGCCATTTTCTTGGAAAGCAAGGCTGTTGGTTAGCTGGTCGAGGACTAGTTGCCCGTCTAAATACCAGGAAAAAGTAGCATTTTGCGTACTATTTGAAACAATAAGAGTGCCGTTGTTTTCTGTAAGTTGAGGTTGTATATATGGGCTGCAATAAATTGCCTGAAGTGTGTCTGAAAATGCAATGCAGCCATTTGCATTGACCGCCACAAGCGCATAAGTACCACTTTGATAAATAGTTAGTGTGGCCGAGGTGGCACCAGCAATAGGCGAATTATTCAAATACCATTGATACACATAGCCAAGGTCGGGCGTGCTAAGTGTGTGTGAAAGTGAGTCGAAAGCAATAATTGGTGCATTTGGAAGTTCGTAAATGACAATGGTGTCTATTGTTGTGATGAATGGTGTGGGCAAGATTTGTTGTGTTAAAATGGAATAGTTAATGTTTGCGTTGCCTGCATTACAAGCATTGCAACCATTCAAATTGAGGGTGTGGCTCCCTATGTAGTCGTCGTTGCCAAAGTAGGGTTCGGCATAGCTGTCGTCGGCCTCCCAGATTTCTACGGTATAGGTAGTATTCGGATTTAAGTTGATATTCAGAGCCCATTGAACCGGCGGGTTTTGATCGCCGATGATGCCTGATTGATACACAAGGGCTCCGTTTTGCAAAAGCTTGAAATAGCTGTCTGCGTTGTCATAAGATGGAAAGCCTCCACCGTAATTGCTCATGGTTGTAATGTGAAGATTTTGTAAAGTCAAAATACTCGTTGTATCTGTGGAGGCATAGGCATTGTAATGTACGAAGTATGCACCCGGATTCTGGTAGTATTGTGGTGAAGGAGTCTCCTGATTGGAAAAATTGCCGTTGCCAAAATCCCAATAATAAGAAGCTAGACCAGGATTGTTGTTGACGATTTGCACCAAAGCAGGTGCGCAAGCAGCTGCTCCTATACTTGTGAAGCCATCGTTGGAAATACTTGTTGTTGTGGGGGTAATCACGATTTGTCTCTGAAAAATGATGGGGTAGCCGGAAAGAAAGCTTAGATCGGCAAGTACTGTGACATCAATGTTATAGGTGCCTGCCAATAGAGGAGTTCCAAAAATGTGCACACAGCCGTGTGGTGACAGTTGTGGGTTGTAATTGCAATTGGCAGTGGCATTATTGCAGGTCCAGTTGAGGCCAACTGGCAAGGCAACGGATACAATTTGAAAATTGGTGAAGTCATAGCTCAACGTATCTAGCGGCATTACAAACGTGAGGTCTTGACTATAGGCTTGCCCAACAGCGCCATCTGGCAGGGTAGGAGGGTAGATGCCTACCTGGGTTTGCGTGGCATCAATTGTACAAACTTGCCCAAAAATTGGGGCGTTTGACAGTAAAAATAGAAAGGGAATGAGTTTTTTCATTTTCGATAATTTAGAAAGCGAAATTACCCGTGATGCACGAAATAAAACTCAGTAGAAATACTGAAAAACAAGAAATTACTCTTGCTATTCCGTAGAATTACTGATGCGTGGCCCTAGTTCAATACACTCTAAATCGTGAATTTGATTGCCGCTAATCGCAAAACGAAAAATGGTCTTGACATGATGAAAACCCTTGTAGCCACAGGCGCCGGGGTTGAGCCATAACATATTGAAACGCTTGTCAAATTGGGCTAGCGCTATGTGAGAGTGTCCGCAGACAAAGAGTTGAGGAGCGCCATTTGCTTGGAGTTCCTCAAGTGCTGGCCGAGCATATTTTCCCGGTCTGCCAGCAATATGGGTCATGAGTACCTCTACCTCTTCGACTTTGAACCTTAAAAATTCCTTGGTTTCACGACGAATCAAATGGTTGTCGATGTTGCCATACACCACCCTCAAGGGTTTGAAATTTTCTAGCGTCTCTAGTGTGGCCATGTCACCAATATCTCCGGCGTGCCAAACTTCATCGACATCGGCAAAGTATTTCCAGATTTTTGGGTCTAAATTGCCATGGGTATCAGAGAGCAAGCCGATGCGTTTCATAGTTGGAAAAATTGGTTTTTACTTAAAAATACAAAGTAAATTAATGAAGAAAATAACTGTGATGGTTTGAGTAAAATATTCGATGAAATGCCATTTATAATCATTGGTTAATATCTAATATTCAAAAAACACATCTTTTTGCAACATAATTACAAAATGAAATATCTATTCCGTAAATTTGAAACCGCATGAATAACGTTATGTTATTTTTATGTCATCACTTTCAAACTACAACCGTGAAAATACCTAACATCAGCCTTACAACAACATTTTTTTATTTAATTTATGTTGTTCTCTTTAGCTCCAATACTTCATTTGCGCAGTGTACAAACACCGTATTATTTCCATCTTCGGCAGTCACGGCACCTACAGGTAGTACGGTTACTAACATATCTACTACATCGAGCCTTGCGCAGTATTCGCAAGTGAACAGCATTGTGGCCGGGAACCTATACGTTGTCAATCATACTGCTACGAATGCGTTCGTAACAGTTCGTTTCAATACAGCTTCTGGGTCTGTTGTGGCGGCTGGCTTGGCGCCATTACAATTTACTGCTACTTGTTCAGGAACCTATTATCTTCATTGGAATTCCGGTACCTCATGCGGTACCGCATTAACTACAGGTACTTCTTCAATATCTTGTGTGACTTGTGGCGCCACGAATTCAGCACAATGTTTGCATACGAGTCTTTATCCTTCAACAGGAATAGCTGCGCCAACTACAGGTTCAGTTAATTTTAGTACGGCATCTTGGGGCGGGGAGTATTCATCGCTCACCGGAGCACAGGCAATGACTGTCTATAAATTAACTTCCTCTACTGCCACCGATTTTGCAACTGTTCGCCAAGGTACACCTTCGGGTCCAGTGATAGCCTCCGGAGTAATGCCGCTTACCTTTACAACAACCGTTGCGGGTGCATATTTTTGTCATTGGAGTACCAATTCCTCGTGTGGTACTCAAAATATCAATAGAACAACGGCTATCACTTATGTTTCAGCCGGGGCATGTGCTGCCTGTCCAAGTACTCCTAACCCTGGGCTTACAAATGCCACATTCACTCAAGTACCCGTTGGTGGTACAACCTTATTGTCACTACAAAACCCGAGTTCAGTTGCGGCTACGTATCAATGGCAAAGTGCAACTAGTTCTTCCGGACCGTGGTCACCCATTACTGGAGCAAACTCAAGTACCTACACGCTTACCTTTGCCTCAAACGTTTGGTTGCGTTGTATAGTAACTTGCGGCTCACCAGCTGCTTCAACCCCTATACAGATTACAATGGGGCCTTGTGTTGCTACATCTACCGGAGGAGGAGTTGGAGGATATTATGGAACCATCAAAAGTGTAGTACTTAATACATTGAACCATAGTTCCTTAACGCCGCTTTCCTCTCCTTATTATGCCAGCTACCCAACAACCACAGCAACAACAACACTTCAAGGTGGTTTGAGCTATAATTTAACAGTAAATAGTGGTTATTATAATGCCGTTGGCGCTTGGTTCGATTGGAACAACAATAGTGTATATGAAACTACGGAGTATTACGCTTTAGGTTCATCGACTACACTGACTTATACCAATTCAAGTGCCTCAATTACTGTTCCGATCACCGTTACGAGTGGGATAATTAACATGCGTGTTCGAACTGAATTTGCAGCAGCAACCAATCCATTATCCGCTTCTTCAGCTTGTGCCACCTTGACTTATGGTGAAACAAGAGACTATAAAGTTACGCTGACGCCCGCAGTATTGTGTACCGGTCTTCCCAATCCAGGAGTCATAGTCTCTAATACGCCCTCCATTTGCTCAGGATCGCAGTTTACTTTGAGTAGTTCACAACTTTCATCGGGTTTGGGACTCAATTTACAATGGCAAAGCGCTACAACAGCTCAAGGCCCTTGGTTTGATATCGTTGGTGCCAATCAGGCGAGTCTCACCACATCGCTTACACAAACAACTTTTTACAGGCTCAAAACCACCTGCACGAATTCAGGATCGTTCAACACTTCTAATGTGCTTGAAATGAGTCTAGTGAACAACCCTTGTCAGTGTAATGTATACCCCACTTTTTCTGCGCTTTTTACTGCAAACGAAGAAATCACCTCGGTTACAGTTGGCTCAATGACCAATACAAGTACATGTAGTTCAGCTTCTCAGGGACTAGGATCCTCTCAAAATAAATATTCAAATTTTGCAGGTATCGTTCAAGGTCCTAGCATTAACTTAGGATCTGTCGTCAATTTTAGTTTCACTCAAGCGAGTTGTGGTGCGTTGATCAATTCCAATTTCTTTCAATTTTATATCGATTACAACCAAGACGGAGACTTTTTAGATGCCAACGAATTGGTTTACAACCAAGATGTAACCGTTTCGGGTAATCATACTAGAACCGGAACTTTTATCGCTCCGCTTACTGCCACACCTGGCACTACGCGCATGCGGATTGTCAATGTTCAAGGTCCACTTTCGGCTACAAACTATGCACACACAAACTATACTTTTGGTGAAACAGAGGATTACTGTATCACACTTGTTTTACCTCCACCTTGCCAAGGCACTCCAACGCCTGGATCCACAATAGCAAGCAGTTCAGAAATTTTTATAGGGCAGTCAGTAGCGCTGTCTCTACAAAATCAAACGTCAGGTTTGGGTGTAACTTATCAATGGCAACAAGCACAGAGCGCAAATGGCCCTTGGTTAGATATAGTGGGTCAAACTGCGCCAATTCTTTCATTTTCTCCAAACATGGCATCTTGGTACCAATGTGTTGTGCAGTGCACTAACTCGAACCAAACCGGCATTTCGACGCCAACTTATGTATATGTTAATCCGTATTGTTACCCAACCTATACGAATACGGTCACATCCAATTGCGCCATATCAAAAGTATCAATAACAGGAACTACATTAAACAACACGACCTTACCACAAGTTTCTTCACCGTTTTATACATTTTTCAGTAACCTCACTGGGGTTCAGCTTACAGCTGGCCAAAGTTACCAACTCGGAGTTATTGGAGGTAGTCAAGCCAATCAATTATTTGCCGCATGGATAGATTACAATGACAATAATGTATTTGAATCCAATGAAAAAATTGCCAACTCAACGGCGGCTACAACTACAAACTTACAAAGCGTGCAATTTAATTTCACCTTAAGCTGTACAGCATTAACAGGCGCTCATAGAATGCGTGTTCGCACTATTCAGTCGACTTCTTTGGTGAATATCGATCCTTGTGCTAATTACGCTGCCGGAGAAACAGAAGACTACATAGTTACAGTTCTCCCGCACGTTCCCTTTCAAACTAGTTTTGTATCAACTCCAAGCGTACAGGCATGTTCGCTAACCAATTATCAGTATTCTGCTCCTTTAGGCATGCAAAATTATGTTTGGCAAATCACAGGGCAAAATGGAATAGATTACCAACTTCAGAATGGCACAAACCTTAGTGGAAATGCACTAACCGTATCTTTTTTAACACCCGGACTCAAACAAATTTCATTGAATTACAACAGTCCTAATGGCTGTGTTTCGAGCGGTCCTGTTATTGATACGCTCATTGTTCAAGCTATTATAAACCTACAGCCCATTGCAGGTGTTTCTTCTCTTTGTTCTGGTGCGAATGCTACATTTACGAACAGTACACCTGGAGGCAGCTGGTCAGTGTCGAATAATACTATTGCAAACATAAACGCTGTAAATGGCGTTCTTACTTCATTAATTCCCGGATCAGTTTCAGTTCAATATAGCGTGCCTAATCCAGGAACTTGGTGTCCAAATAGCATCACTTCTTCAGCTATAAGTATTTTACAAACACCATTAATTACTGCGAATCCGAACGCTACAATTTGTTCCAATGAATCGTTTAATTTAGGTGCTACGGTCATTTATAATACCACTTGTACGCACCATATTCAACTATTTGATTCTCATGGTGATGGTTGGTCAAATTGCTCTGTTAACGTTTCCGTGAATGGCAGTACTGTTCTTTCTAACATTACGCTGCTTAATGGATTTGGCCCTCAGTCATTTAGTTTTTCTGCTACAATGGGTGCGAATATTTCGGTTACTTTCAACCCGGGTCAATGGATACAAGAACCTTATTTTAACATTTTAGACGGATCGGGCAATCCAATTGTTAGTAATTATTATCCAGGCATCAGTGGTACTTGGAATGGCGTAGCTACCGGTTGTCCACCTCTTCCTGTATCATGGACTTATTTCAATGCGAACGGAAATAGCGGATCTTTGAGCTCTGGTACTATTTCACCAACGGTGAGCACCACTTATGTTGCTTCGGCAACTGGTTCCAACGGATGTTCGGCACAAGATACGTTGCAGCTGACTGTTTTGCCTGCGCCCGTCTCATTGCCAGTTACAACGGTCTCTCAGTTATGTCTTGGTAGTTCGAGTCTTGCTTCTCACCCGATTCAAGGTGGAACTTGGAGTAGTTCAAACGCTTCAGTAGCTACCATTAATTCCTCAACTGGTCAGATTATTGCACAGTCTCCAGGGCAAGTTCAAATATCATACATTTTAACTGCTACAAATGGCTGTTCCACAACAACTTCTCAATCCCTTCATGTCAATGCGTTGCCGGTTGCGGTAATATCAAGTTCTTATGGCAATGTAATTTGTCAAGGATCTTCGCTTACGCTCTCAGCTCCTTCGTCGTCTTCCTATTCTTGGAATTCAGGCCAAACAAGTCAGAGTATTACGGTTTCAAACAGCGGAGTTTATACGCTGATCGTTACCGACGCTAATGGATGTACATCCAATTCTTCTGCTGCATTTACCGTTTCAGTTCAACCATTGCCAACTGCAAGTATCAGCTACTCTGGTTCAACAACTTTTTGTCAAGGTGATTCTGTGGTGCTTTCAGCAAATGGAGGAGCTACTTATCTTTGGAACGATAACTATACAGGCTCTTCACGAGTTATTTCTCAGTCTGGAACCTATTCGGTTTCTGCCGTATCTCCTTTCGGATGCAGTTCGACAAGTATTCCAGTACAAATCACTGTTCTTTCTAACCCTACAGCACAAATAATTGCAAGTGGCCCGACTACTTTTTGTACGGGATCAAGTGTAGTTTTGTCGGCGAGTGGTTCAGGAGCTATTTCTTGGAATACAGGTTCTGTTCAATCCGCAATTTTAGTTACGAATCCAGGATCATATTTTTATACATTAACGAATTCTAATGGTTGTAGTTCAACAAGTAATATAGTACCTGTAATTGTCAATGAACAACCAAATTTACAGGCAATTGTTGGTCAGAATACGGTTTGTCAAGGAAGCCAGATTACTTTTTCAAATGCTTATCCCGGCGGAGTTTGGACGAGCTCAAACCCGACTGTCGCAGCAATCAATTCATCGGGTATTATAAATGGTCAAACTGTTGGTACTGCACAAATTTCTTATCAAGTTAATTTAAACGGTTGTGTAGCTGTCGTGACCAAAAGCGTTCAAGTTCTCATTGCTCCTTCAGCAAATATTAACGTATCTGGTGCAACGACATTCTGTCAGGGAGGTTCCGTTACACTTACCGCTCCATTAGGTTTTGCCTATTCTTGGTCAAATACCCTTAATCCATCATTTTCTCAACCTGGTCAGGCGCTTACAGTTCAGTCAAGTGGTAACTATCAAGTAGCTGTGACAAACACCCTCGGATGTACCGTTTACTCCAATATTGTCCCTGTTACGGTTGCTGGGTTCCCTGGTCTAACTTCTATCTCTGGCCCAAGTTCTGTATGTCTAGGATCTACATCAGCGCTCACTCATGCAGTGTCTGGAGGAGTATGGCACTCGAATTCGCCAGCAATTGCATCGATTTCTAGCACTGGTTCGGTTACGGGTAACGCACTAGGTTCCACAACAATAAGCTATACGCTTACCAATTCAACCGGTTGTTCAACTACCGTAGATTTCAATTTAGGTGTCGTGAATGTTCCACCAACCGCTATTTCTATTAACGGACCGTTGGTGTTTTGTGCAGGTGGATCGGTTACATTAACCGCTCCTGCTGGCTATACTTACAATTGGTCGAATAACAATGGTACAAGTCAAAGCCTTGTTGCGAATACTTCGGGTAATTATTCTGTTGTCGTTTCAAATGGGGTTTGTGCTATTGAATCTGCTCCGGTGGCTGTAGTAGTAAACAGCTTTCCTGTAGCATCGATTTTGACATCTAATCCATCTATTTGTCCTAATTCATCCGCTATTTTATCATCCGAGTTTCCAGCGCAAACATATCTCTGGAGCAATGGTGCAGTGTCTTCATCAATACAGACTTCCATTCCTGGAACCTACACGCTAACTATTTCTAACAGCTTTGGTTGTAGTAGTGTGTCACAACCAATGGTGATCAACACCGCAACAGCTCCAGTCATCTCAATTGCGGCTTCTGGACCAACCAGTTTTTGTAATGGCAACTCAGTTACTTTATCTGCCACGGCTGCTGATAGTTATGTTTGGTCGAACGGCTTAACAAGCCCATCAATTCAAGTGAGTTCATCCGGTATATACTTTGTGACTGCCACTAATAATTCTGGTTGTAGTTCGGTTTCAAATGAAATCTTAGTAGATGCGTATCAAAGTTTCGGTGCAAGCATCAATCCTGTTACACCAACAACTGTTTGTGATGGATCTTTTGTTACGCTAGTCGCTTCTCCAGGTGCTACTTACTTATGGTCCAATGGTGCAACCACACAAGGTGTGAATGTGTCTCAAAGCGATACACTTACCGTTTTAGTTACAAACAGTCAGGGTTGCTATGCAACATCTGAGCCTGTCGTAGTTGAAGTTCTTGCGAATCCTTCAGTTCAAATTCTTCCTTCAGGGCCTTTGAGTTTCTGTCAAGGTGATTCTGTTGTACTTACAGCCACCGGAGGATACAGCTATTTTTGGAATTCAGGAAGTTCAAATTCAAGTATTTCAGCGCTTAGCTCAGGTGATTACGTTGTGACTGCATTTTCGAGTTCAGGATGTTTTACTTTGGCTTCGGTCACCGTTAACGTAAATGATGTTCCATCTAGTAATTTAATAACCGACGGCAACAACTACTTGTGTCCTGGTGAGCTCATTCAAATAAATGCTGTTCCAGGAAATACCTACCTATGGTCTCCGAATGGCGAAACGACCTCCGGAATCATAACTGATCAGGTCGGAGCCTATAGCTGTACAATTACAAGTCCTAATGGTTGCGTCGTTCAGTCTGAAGTACTTTCCATAAGTGCTGGTCAAGAATCAACAGTTGAGATTTTTGTAGAGGACCTTAATAGTTATGAACTGAATGGTATTTTGTACGAGCAGTCTGGTACATACGAACAGGTATTGGTCAATAGTTTTGGCTGTGATTCAACTGTTATTTTGAATCTTACTTTAACTGCAGGCATAGAAAATCATAACTACGCATTTGATGTATTCCCTAATCCAACAGTATCTACTTTGAATATCAAGTCAGAAGGTTTATTAGATTCAGAGTATTTGCTTACTGATGCAAATGGACGAATCGTGTTGAAAGGTTCTTTAGATAATTCATTAGAAACTATTGACATTTCCATGCTGATGCCAGGGATTTATTATCTAGTCTTGGAAAATCAACCACAGAAAATGAAAATAATCAAAATCTAGTTAGGCAACCGTTATTTTATTTGAACGTCTCAAATATGTTAAACTCTCCATTGTGATACGTATTTACCTTGCTTTATTTTTTTTATGGTTGTTTCAAAATGTATCTTACGCACAATTTTGTAGTACACCAACTACAAATATTGCGATAACTCCGACAGGTACTGTTCAGCAAACGGCAATCTATAATACTGGAGTTAGGGCGTTTAATTTTACTGCCACAGCTGGTTGTACTTATACATTTTCTACTTGTGGTTTAAGTACAATTGATACCAAACTCAGACTCTACAACGCTGCTTTGGCTACTATTGGATCTGCAGATAATGGTTGTTCGAACGGAATCCAAGCTGAAATGATTTGGCTGTGTCCAGCTGGCGGTGGTGGTCAGTATACCATTTTGCTAACTAAATACAATTGTGCTGCGTTAGATGCCAATACGAAGTTGGCATATTCAGTCAATTGTTCAGTTCCTTGTACAGCACCCCCGGTTGTAAACGCGGGCCAAGATTTTTCAATTTGCAGTGGGGCTCAAGCCCAATTAAACGCATCAGTACAATCAGGAAACACGAGTACAGGCGCAAACTTAACCATAACCCTTACTGGCCAAACGACGCTGAATGAAACTAGTTGGAGCCTATCCAACGCTTCAGGGGTAATAGGTTCTGGTGGGCCATACCTTGCCTCATCGTCTGCAAGTCAGACCTTTCCTGTTACCTCGAATGCACCGCTAAGTTTTTACATTGAAACACAGGGGGCAAATAACAACAATTCCTTAAGCTACACGATCTCTTGTAATAATGTTGTGATCAATTCCGGTAATTTGGCCGGCGGGCAAACAAGTACTATTTCGGTAACAAATTGTACAGTGGGTGCTAATACAGCGCCAATTACATATAGTTGGACGCCTTCAGCTCCGCTCAATTCCTCAACTATTCTGAATCCAACCGCTGCTATCACAACAGCAACCACGTTTACACTTACAGCAACTCAAGGTTCCTGTGTGGTTTCAGATCAGATTCTTGTAGGTGTTGCCCAAACACCCAATCTAATAATTACTAGTGCATCTGGAACAACTGTGACTTGTAATACATCGTTAACCCTTACAGCAAGTGGTGCTGCTTCTTATGCGTGGTATAATAATGGTGTACAACTTGCTACTACACCTCAATTAGTTGTAACACAACCCGGATGGTATAGTGTAACAGGTTCTAACGGTATTAACTGCCAAGATCAAGATTCTATATATATTAGTTCAGATTTCCAAGCCCCAGTTGCTGCAATTGCAAACAACCCTTCTACCACAGTCTTAACTTGTAGCACCACAAGTATCGTACTCACGGCAAGTGGCGGCAATGGCTACAGCTGGAGCAATGGCACGAGTGTAGTGGGTACCAGCGCTGCACTAACAGTGAGTGCCCCAGGTACCTATACCGTTACGGTTACCGGCACCAACGGTTGTACGTCAACGGCCAGCGCCACAATTACACAAAACATCACCGCCCCAGTTGCTGCAATTGCAAACAACCCTTCTACCACAGTCTTAACTTGTAGTACCACAAGTATCGTACTCACGGCAAGTGGCGGCAATGGCTACAGCTGGAGCAATGGCACGAGTGTCGTAGGTACCAGCGCTGCACTAACAGTGAATACCCCAGGTACCTATACCGTTACGGTTACCGGCACCAACGGTTGTACGTCAACGGCCAGCACCACAATTACACAAAACATCACCGCACCAGTTGCTGCAATTGCAAACAACCCT
>Ga0114968_10000393_pt1 | contig 32530 bp, 25 predicted proteins | sample M_130807_EF_Meta_FD_87020 | JGI IMG/M metagenome (GOLD analysis project Ga0114968, IMG submission 87020) | Freshwater microbial communities from Lake Montjoie, Canada to study carbon cycling - M_130807_EF_MetaG | ecosystem: Environmental > Aquatic > Freshwater > Lake | place: Lake Montjoie... | reverse complement strand
GTTAGATTATTGGCTAAAAGATATCGATACTGGGATTATGGATGAGCCTCCTGTTAAATTAGAAATCCGAACTGGCGGCAGTGATAAGCCCTATGCCTTCCGATTTGAAAATGAGTGGCCACTTGCCCGAACGAAGTGGACGAAGATGTATTTGCAATTAGATCAGCAAGAACAGCAAGAAGGTGATCAGGTAGAGGGTACATTAAGTGAGTCTTTACCAAACAAAACGGCGCAGATCAGTTATCCAGCAAGTGCGATCACTAAAGCTGGCATTGCTTCTGGCTCATCCTTGTCGACGACGCATGGCAATGTGGGTAGGACTGGAATTTCATTAAAGACGAAGCCAATGACAAGTGATACGGAAATTACCGGACCATTAATGTGTAATTTGTGGGTTTCAAGCACATCAGAGGATATGGATATCATGATTACCTTACGCAATATTGATGCCAATGGTAACGATGTCAATGAAGTAGGGCAACACGGCCAGCCTATCCCATTAACGAAGGGATGGTTAAGGGCCTCACACCGTACCTTAGACGCAGAAAAAACGCTACCTCATCGGCCCTACCACGCACATACGCAAAGACTGTGGTTGGAGCCAAATGTTCCGGTTGAGTGTCAGGTAGAAATTTGGCCGACATGTATTGTGCTCAAGAAAGGACATCAACTGCGAATTGATATTCAGCCAAGAGATGGCTTAGGAAGCGCACCGTATACGCACTTCCATTGTGACTATAACTCTGGCGCTACAAATACTATCTATTCTGGTGGCGATAAAGAGTCATATTTATTGTTACCGGTCATTCCGATCTAGAGACTGAATAGAGAGTTCTCTAGCGAATTGTTTTTAGTTAGCGCTTATTAGTTAAACGCCAACTGAGAACCGGCTTTTTACTGAGCTTGAATATTCGCTTGTTTAAATAATTGTCGTTGAAGTTCGATATCTTCACCGACAAACTTTTCAAAATCCTGCGGCTTTGATCCGATGGTATTGACACCAAAATCGTCAAAGCTTTTTTTTAGATCTGCTGTTTTGATAGCAACTGCTAATGCTTGTTGAACTTTTTCAATGCGATCAGTAGGGGTGTTTGCAGGAAACCATAACCCCGCCCAACCATACACCTGGTCTAAGCCTCGCACCCCTGCCTCATTAAAGGTGGGGACATTGGGAATAATCGGCGCCCTGGCATCACCACTGATTGCAAAGGCCTTAATCCGACCAGCTAAAATATGTTGCGCAGACATAGCTGTAGATACGTAAGTGATTTCGATTTGCTTACCCAAGACTTCGTTAAAGGCCGGACCAAGACCTTTGTAGGGTACATGTAAGATTTGTGCAGGCGCTAAGATATTAAAAAGTTCACCAACGAGATGTGAAGCATTGCCTACTCCTCCAGAGCCATAACTTAATTTGTTGGGATTTGCTTTGGCAAAGTCCAGTAATTCTTTTACAGAATTAAATGGCACATCACTATTTGCCACCATTACCATCCCATAGCTTTTATAGATTTGTGTAATAGGTGCAAAGTCTTTCATAGGGTCAAAAGGTAGCTTTTTGTATAAAACGGCATTGGCTGAAAATGAGCCAGTCATGATGAGCATCGTGTAGCCATCGGGTGCCGATTTTGCAACCAGATCAGCGCCAATAATGCCGTTAGCCCCAGCACGATTATCTATAAAAACAGATGTATTTAATTGTTCACCAAGTTTAAGTGCGACTTTTCTAGCGATGACATCAAGTCCACCAGGCGCGAATGGTACGATCATCCGAACTGGGCGACTTGGCCATTTTTCAGGAGAAGTTTTTGTCGTTTGAGCGCTAATAGGTATTGATAAAAGCAGGCATAATGCCAGGAAAAAAGCTTGCTTGTGGGAAGGCATTTGTTATTTCTCCAATTTTTTTATGAATTGATTATTCGTAAAAGTAATCTAGGCGCCTATACAAGTCAAGGATTCATTCACATATTTGAAAAATGAAAAGCCATCACAAAGGTTGAAGTTTGATATTTGGCTAAAAAGTATTTAAAAAGAAAAGGCTATACTTAGGCGTAGTACTAATAATCAATAGAAATGTTTTAAACGTCTTAAACCGAAGTATCAGAAACTAACAGAATATGAAGAAAATATTAGTAACAGGCGGGGCTGGATTTTTAGGGGCTAATTTATGTAAAAAATTAGTTCAGCAAGGGCATGATGTTCTGTGTGTCGATAATTTTTTTACTGGGAGTAAAGAAAATATTGCCGAGCTGATTGGTCAAAAATATTTTGATTTGATGCGCCATGACGTTACTTTCCCACTCTATGTGGAGGTGGATGAAATTTATAATCTAGCCTGTCCAGCTTCACCAGTTCATTATCAGTATGATCCCGTTCAAACTACGAAGACTAGTGTTCACGGGGCGATTAATATGTTGGGTTTGGCTAAAAGAGTTCATGCCAAAATTCTGCAAGCATCGACCTCAGAGGTCTACGGTGATCCGGAAGTGCATCCGCAATCTGAAACCTATTGGGGTCGTGTAAATCCGATCGGAATACGCAGTTGTTACGACGAGGGTAAGCGTTGCGCAGAAACATTGTTTTTTGACTATTGGCGTCAGCACAAGACAAAAATTAAGGTAGCTAGAATATTTAACACGTATGGTCCGCTGATGCACCCGAATGATGGACGCGTGGTAAGTAATTTTATTGTGCAGGCGATTCAGGGCAACCCAATAACAATTTATGGTGATGGTACACAAACCAGAAGTTTTTGCTATGTATCTGATTTAATTGATGGTTTAATTGCTTTAATGAATACCCCGGAAGAGGTAACAGGGCCGATTAATTTAGGGAACCCTGTCGAATTTACGATGTTGGAGTTGGCGGAGTTGGTTATTCGTATGACGGGTTCTGTGAGCCAAATTGTTTTTCAGACATTGCCAGAAGATGATCCCAAGCAAAGAAAACCCAATATTGATTTGGCTACCAAGCATTTGAACTGGCAGCCCAAGATTCATTTAGAAGAAGGCTTACAAGAAACGATCAACTATTTTAGAAAAGTACTCTTAAAATAAGTTTTAATGGTTTTGCAATTCAATAAAAATATATGGAGACAAATATGCCAACCTATGAGTTAGAGCCTGTAGTGTTAGAAAAATTCAAGAACATTTCTCAGCCTAGAGACCATGGAATGGTCGTGGAAAAGGATGTCAAAATACCTCTGCGAGATGGCACGATTATTTTTGCTGATATTTTTCGTCCAGACATTCAGGCTGAAAAATTTCCAGCGATCATGAATATTAGTGTTTATCACAAAGATAAACTGTGGATTCCGCCCGAGGATTTAGAGGAGCCCGCCAATCCATATATGGCATGGGAGACTGCTAATCCCGTTTGGTGGGTTGCGCGAGGTTATGCCTGTGTGCGAGTTGATTCCAGAGGAACTGGAAAGTCACCAGGCAGATGTGAGCCTAGTTCTTATCAAGAAAGTTTAGATTTTTATGATGCGATTGAATGGATCGCAAAACGAGAGTGGTGCTCTAGCAATATTGCAACACTGGGCGTTTCCTACCATGCTGCTTGTCAGTGGCGAGTTGCCAATCTGCAACCACCATCATTAAAAGCGATTATTCCTTGGGAGGGTCGTGCTGATCAGTATCGAGATCAGGCCTATCATGGTGGTATTTTTTCAATGGGCTTTATGGGGAATTGGATTAATCAACACATGGCCCGCCATTTATTAGGAAGACCAAGAAGCTATAACCCCGACTCTTTTCAGCCTGATATGCTTTGGCAGTATATGAGCCATGATCTGGATTCTGAATGGTGGCGACTATGTAGTGCCCGTTGGGATCAAATTACGGTACCTGTTTATAGTGTTGGCAATTGGGGGGGGTGGGGGTTGCATTTGCGAGGCAATACTGAGGGTTATATGAATGCGAATTCTCAGTTTAAGAAGCTACGGATTCATACAGGAGACCATTTCAGACCTTTTCATTCTGAAGAAGGAAAATTAGATCAAATCCGTTTCTTAGACTATTGGCTAAAAGGTATTGATACTGGGATTATGGACGAGCCTCCAATTAAGTTAGAAATTAGAACTGGTGGCAGTAAAAAACCGTATGCGTTTCGTTATGAATATGAGTGGCCTTTAGCAAGAACGATATGGACGAAGATGTATTTTCAAATAGAGCGTGAGCAGTCCCAAAATGAAGATGATACGGAAGGGAGTTTGTTGCTTGATTTGCCCAGTAAGGTCAACCAAGTAACTTATCGAGGTAGTAATCCCAATAAGGCAGGTATTGGTTCTGGGTCCTCAGCGCCCGGAATTGGTCGAGCGGGGGTCTCTTTTATTACTCCACCCATGTTGAGTGATTTAGAAATTACTGGCCCTATTGTCTGTAATTTATGGGTTTCATCTACATCGGAGGACATGGATTTAATGGTTACCCTCAGAAATATTGATGCTGAAGGTAACGATGTCAATGAATTAGGTCAGCAAGGTCAGCCGGTTTCTTTAACGAAGGGCTGGTTAAGGGCCTCCCACCGAAAACTAGATCCCAAGAAATCCTTACCCTATAGGCCCTATCATGCGCATAATGAGCGTCTTTGGTTAGAGCCGAATGTTCCGGTTGAATGCCAAGTAGAAATCATACCAACTTGTATTGTCCTCAAGAAAGGGCATCAATTGCGAGTTGATATCCAGCAGCAAGACGGTTTTGGAAGTGCAGCTTTTACCCATTTCCATAATGACTATAACGAAGGGGCATTCAATACGATTTATGCTGGCGGTGATAAAGACTCTTATTTATTATTACCCGTCATTCCAAATCCGAACTCTTAAGGCCAGAACGATCTTGGCGTAGGTGCCAGAGTTTGATATATTTGTAGTAGGAGGTGGCCGCATTAGAGATGGCTAATGCTAGCCCATAGCGGCCATCTAAAAATCCTTTGCGGATCAGATAGGTTCGAAAAAAAGCCCAAAATCCATGGCTGATCGCTTTACCAAGGCCGCCTTGTTTACCTTCGTTAAAAGCCTGTTGGGCAGATGCACTTGAATAGGTATTTACTTTATGAAGAACTTGTTCAAAATTGCGATAACTATAGTGGATAAAGTTGTTATTTAGCTTGCCGGTTGAGCCTAGCGGAATTAAACGTTCGTGTACTAGGTGATTAGAAAACTGGGCAGAACCTTTTTTAAATAACCGATCGACATAATCTGGATACCAGCCAGAATGTGCCATAAATTTTCCGCAGTACCAAGACCTCCTTGGGATTGCATAACAATCTTTGCTGTCCTGTGTTTGCATGACTATTTGGATTTCTTGTTGTAATTCAGGCGTAACTCGTTCATCTGCGTCAATGGATAAAATCCAATCTTGAGTAGCAAGTCCCAAAGCTCTATTTTTTGCGGGGCCAAATCCTGGCCATGTGGTTGAAATTTCTAATGTTGCTTGATAGGCTTTAGCAATTGCTTGCGTCTGATCTGTACTTTGGCTGTCTAAGATAATAATTTCATCTGCAAAGGAAACACTATCCAAACAATCTTTCAGATTGAATTCTTCATTTTTCGTAATGAGGATAACTGATAAACCCATATTTTTTTAAAGAAGCGTGTTATGAATCTTTAGAGTAGACCACAACATGGTCTACAAGTAATTGGATACCGATCTTTTCACCGATTGCGTGGTCATGATGACTTGGTACATAGGCAAATACCTCTTGGCCAGACGGTAGCTGAAGGGTATATAAAAAATCCGCGCCTCGAAATACTTTTCGAATAATCGTTGCCTGTAGTAGGCTAGCATCATCATGTTGAATATCATCAGCTCTTAATAGCACATCAACTACAGTGCCAAGGGTCTCATGATGGTGTGATTCAAGTGGCAGTTTGCCAAGTTCAATTTCTACTTGATGATTGTTAGAAATCGTGCCTTCTACAAAGACACCTCGCCCAATAAAATCAGCAACATACCGGTTGATTGGGCGATGATATAAATCGTAGGGCGTATCCCATTGCAATATTTTCCCTTCAGTCATTATCCCGACAAAATCAGCAATAGCGAAGGCTTCTAGTTGATCATGGGTTACTAGGAGAGCGGTTACCTCGTTTGTTTGAAGAATTTCACGCATCTCAGTTGCAAGCCGTTCACGCAAGTCAACATCCAGACTGGAGAATGGCTCATCCAGTAAGATCAGATCAGGCTCTGGAGCCATTGCCCTTGCCAAAGCTACACGTTGCTGTTGGCCACCACTGAGCTCATGCGGGTAAGACTGGGCCTTTTCTTTTAGAAAAACGCGACTCAGCCATTCTAGGCCGATATGAGTTCGCTCTTCTTTGGGTAAATGATGAAGTCCAAAGGTGACATTTTCAAGGACATTTAAGTGCGGAAATAGAGCAAAGTCTTGAAAGACCATACCTACTTTTCGTTGATTTGGAGGAACATGGACTTGGCTAGAACTAGCGATTTGATTTTGTAAATAAATTTCGCCAGCTTGCAGATTTTCAAACCCACAAATAGCCCTCAAAATGGTTGATTTCCCGCAACCCGAGGCCCCTAACAGACAAGCGATATCACCCTTCATGAGTTCTAAATTGAGCTCTTGGACAACCATATGCCAGCGCTTATTTTTACCAGTATGGTAGGCAATAGAGGCATTTTTGATAGTTAGTACCGGCGAATTGTCATTCATACTTATAATTATCCCACTATATGGCAACCTGTTAATAGGGCACAGCATCGCATGAATCGTTTAGTTGTTCTAGCCGCACTCTTTTTTTTCTTACCATTATTTGGATTATTGATTCCTTTTGGCGATTTTTTCAACTTTTTCCAACCAAACCCTGAGGATGCTCAGAGCACAATAGAGCATTTATGGAATTTTGTTTTAGGGTCGTACATTACTTCAACCATTATTTTAGTGATTGGGGTTGGTGTTGGGGTAGTTGTTTTAGGAGTTGGTAATGCGTTTTTAATTGCTAATTATCAATTTCCAGGCAAACGGATATTTGAATGGGCACTCATATTGCCATTAGCTGTACCCACATATGTGATGGCCTATTTATTTGTCGATTTACTCCAATTTTCAGGACCAATTCAACAATTTTTAAGAAGTGTATTACAGGTCGATCGGCTGCCTTTTTTTCCTGATCCCAGATCTTTAGGCGGGGCCATTTGGTCATTTTCCTTATGTCTATACCCTTATGTTTACTTAATTACTCGAACAGCATTTTTAGAGCGCAGCGCGCATTTGTCTGAAGTTGCTCAAACACTTGGTTACAGTGCTATGGATAGTTTTTTTAAATTATTATTACCTATGGCTAGGCCTGCTATTTTTGCTGGAACTGCTTTAGCACTCATGGAAGTATTAGCTGATTATGGGGCGGTATCCTACTTTGGAATTCAGACTTTTGCGACAGGTATTTTTAAAGCTTGGCTATCCCTAGGTGATCGGTTAGCAGCCGTGCAACTTGCGCTTGGCTTACTCATGATTGTTCTTTTCATTTTTTATATTGAAAAACGTAGTAGAGCGCAATTGCGTTATGCCTCAAATAGTACCTCTTCTCGAGGCGTTTCTACTAGTAAACTTTCTGGAGAGAAAGCATTTTTGGCATTTATATGTTGTGCCACAACTCTTTTTATAGCCTTTGTGATGCCCATTTGTGCTTTAGTCCTATTTTTATTGAAAGAAGGAGCTCAGTGGGATGTACGCTATCTCACGTGGCTCTCTAACTCGTTCACACTGGCTATTGCAACGGCGTTTATTTCGGTAATATGCGCAGTTTTTTTTGCCTATGCTGCCAGGTTATCCCCTCGGATTGCTTGGATTAACCGTTTATTAGGATTTGGTTACGCACTGCCTGGAACGGTTTTAGCTGTTGGTATTTTATCTTTCTTAGGTTATTTTGATTTGGGATGGATCATGTCCTCGTCGATATGGATATTGATTTATGCGTATTTGATTCGATTCTTATCATCGTGCCTACAAAGTATTGATACTGGACTTACAAGAATAGCGCCCACTTTAGATGCAACTGCGTCCCTATTGGGTTTAACTATCTATCAAACCTTACGCAGAATTCATTTGCCCTTATTAAGCCGAAGTATTTTTACGGCTGGTTTATTAGTGTTCGTCGATGTAATGAAGGAATTGCCTGCCACCTTACTTTTAAGGCCTTTTAATTTTGACACATTAGCTGTAGCCACCTATCAATTAGCGGCAGACGAGCGCTTATCTGAACTTGCTTTACCGGCATTAACAATCGTCTTAGTCGGCTTAATACCGGTCTTTGTATTAGCTAGAGTGATCGCATCCAATAAACCTTATTGATAATCATTCGCATTTGTGTTATAGTTACACACTTGATCAATCACCGTTTATTGAAATGAAAAAAATGCAAGAACAAAGGCAAAGAAGTGTGCAAAACTCAGTAGTCCCATATTCACTAATTCAATTTTCCATCATCCAAAACCCACTCGTTCAGAGTTTGACTAGCATCATTAAAGCCCCAATTGTAAAAGGAGTATCAATCGTTCTAATGGGGGTTGTATTGTGTTGTAATGCCCACGCAGAGGCAGGTACAGCAGAGAAAGAATTAAACTTGTATTCAGCCAGGCATTATCAGACTGACGAAGCCCTTTACAGTAATTTTACAAAGCAAACTGGCATTAAGATCAACCGGATTGAAGCTGATGATAATGCTCTGATCGAACGCTTAAAGAGCGAGGGGTCTAAAAGCCCCGCAGATGTAATTTTAATGGTCGACGCAGCGAGGTTATGGAGGGCGCAAATTGACGGCTTATTTCGGCCGATCCAATCAAAAAATTTAGAGTCACGGATACCAGAAAATTTGCGCGCCAAGTCAGATACTGATGGCATTACTTGGTTTGGCTTTTCAACAAGAGCAAGACTCATTGTGTACAACAAGAGTGTAATGAATCCAAAAGATATAGACACGTATGAGAAATTAGCAGAAGCACCTAGTAAGGGAAAAGTATGCACCCGTTCAGGCTCTCATCCATATATGCTCTCGTTAATTGGATCTTTAATCGAATTAAATGGCGAGGTAGCAACTGAGTTGTGGGCAAAAAATATGGTCAATAATATGGCAAGATCACCTAAGGGAGGAGACACCGATCAAATCAAATCTGTTGCATCTGGCGAATGCGGAGTCGCATTAGCAAATTCCTACTATTTGGTGCGGCTAATGCGATCGACTAAAGCAGAGGATATTGAACTCGTGAAGAAAATTGGGTTTATCTGGCCGAACCAAAATTCCACTGGCGCACACGTCAATATTGCTGGAGCTGGAGTAGCAAAAAATGCTCCGCATCCAGAAGCAGCTATACATTTTCTCAATTATTTAGCTAGCAATACGGCACAGACTTATTTTGCTGATGGAAATAACGAATGGCCAGTTGTCAAAACAAGTAAGGTTGAGAACGAGGGATTAAAAAAGCTTGGACAGTTTAAGGTCCAAAACGTATCTATAGCCGCAGTTGGCCGAAATCAGATTAGCGCTCAACGATTATTAGACCGGGTAGGTTACAAATAAAAAAAGGAAGAGCTATTAAAGCTCTTCCTTTTAAAATCAGAAACTAATCTTCAAGCCAAAAACTTAAGCCAAACTATCCGCCCAAATATTTTTAGCCCAGCCCCAAGCGTAGATCCCTTCTAGGACATTTGCTTCGGATGATAAACCACCAGACCCAGGGACTGTTTTAAAAGTTTTTTCAGCAGAATTGTATTGGTGCACACTTGCAACGTGCACAACTTTTCTCGAATCGATAAAGCTGTAGCAGGTGTTAGTTAGAACTGGTGCCGGATTAATTTCCCAAGCATTTAATTCTGCCACGATAGCAGCAGCTGCGACTTTAGCATGCGAGTTTGCCATATGAGCAGACTTTGGCATCAAGGGAGCAATTTGGATTGAATCACCAAGAACGTGAATATCTTTTATCGATGTAGATTCAAAATTCAGATAGTTAACTTGCGCCCAGCGATTATTCGCATTAAGCACACCAGTTTTAAGAGCAATATCACCAGCGCGCATCATTGGTAGGATGTTTAACACATCTGCTTTAACATCATCTTGGACATCAAATTTAATCGTTTTGGTTTTTGCGTCAACGGCCACCACATTATGTTTTGGACGATATTCAATCATTCCAGGGTATTCCTCTGCCCAAGCTTTTTTGAATAATCCAGCCTTAGAGACGATGTCTTGATTCGCATCTAAAACAAGTACCTTTGATTTGGGTTTATGTTGCTTAAAATAACTCGCCACTTGGCAAGCCCTCTCATAGGGGCCGGGCGGGCATCGATAAGGCGCCTCAGGAATCGTTATGGCGTAGACACCGCCATCTTGCATTGAAGCAAGTTGTTGATGCAGGGCGGTGGTTTCCGGACCAGCTTTCCAGGCCTGAATGGTTGTACCAGAAAGATTAGCCTGTACCAGACCTTCAACTTGGTCCATCATCATACTAATTCCAGGTGAGAGGACTAATTTGTCGTAATTGATATTGGTACCAGATGCCAATTTCAGCGTTTTCTTTGCACCATCAATCGATGTCACGAGATCTTTAACTAAGCGGATTCCATGGCGTTTTTGTAAATTATCATAGGGAGTAGTCAGCTCAGATAGGGTTCTAGAACCGCCCACAACTAAATTAGAAAGTGGGCATGACATAAAACTACTATTAGGTTCTATCAGCGTTACCTTCGCAGTATTATTGGAAAAGAGGCGTAAATATTTAGCAGCTGTAGCTCCCCCATAGCCACCTCCAACTACGACAATGTGAGCATTTTTTAAATTGGCTGAGCCAATAGTTGGTAAACCTGCAAGAAGTGCAAGTGCAGTAGACTGTCCTAGGAATAATCGTCGGTTCATTATTAGATCCTTATTTTTTGCCAAGAAGATTGGCGATAATTTGTAATTGCTCATCGGTATAGCCTTTTGCTAATTGGGGCATGATAGTCCCTTCCCGAGCGCCACTCTTGTAGGCCTTTAGATGCGTTAGTATTTGCTCGCCACTTAAATGGTTAATGAGGGGTAGTCCACTATTTTCAACTCCCTTACCATTTGTACCGTGACAATTAGCACAGGTAGCTACAAGAGCTTTTTGATGAAGGTCTTGCGCACTCAGGGTTTGCGCTTGTAAGCCCCAAGTAAAAAAGTAAATAATAAAACTCACAAACATGGAAATAATTTTAGACTTCATTAACAGACCTCTATTGATTAATTAGGCTTCTATCTTAATATGAATAAACAGTCTTTGGGCAAGAAAGTAAGATGTTTTAGCATTTTTAGTAAAAACCCTAATAGGTACTGTGTTTAAAAGCAAACAATTAGGCCTGTAAAATGCTATATGTAAATGAAAAAAAGTTATAAGTTAAAGATAATTGAATAGCAAGAATAGAAAGAAATCATTGGTCAAAGTTAAACCCTTATCTTTAGAAAAAATATTATTTAGCCAAGGCTTTGGGACTAGGCGTTATTGCAATGACTTAGTGTATGCAGAATTAGTTCATGTGAATGGCCAATTAGTCACTGATCCTGATTTAACTATCCAAACTGAGGCTTTAAATCTGCGGGTCGATGGCCAAGAATGGGCATATCATGAAAAAGCCTATATTGCTTTTCATAAGCCACCTAATTATGAGTGCTCGCATAAGACAAAACATCATCCAAGCGTATATGGGCTGTTACCATCACCTTTTATTGAGCGCGGCGTTCAGTGTGTAGGACGTTTAGATCATGATACAACTGGTTTACTATTGATTTCAGATGATGGTCAGTTTATTCATCAAATGACCACGCCGAAAAAAAACATAGGGAAGATTTACCGTATTACCACTTCGGAATCTATCAGCGAATTACAAATGAAACAATTATTAGAGGGAGTTGTACTTGATGACGACTCAAGACCCGTCAATGCAAAGGGTTGTGTGCAGTTAGAAGATCGACAAATAGAAATGACTATTGTAGAAGGTCGGTATCATCAAGTGAAGCGGATGATTGCAGCAGTCGGTAATCATGTTCTTTTATTACACCGCGTCATGATTGGTAGTTATGAGTTACCAAGAGATCTTGAAGAAGGACAGTGGCGCTGGCTTACTATGGAAGATCGCGCCCTTTTAGGAAAAAATCATACGGAATGAAGAGCAAATAATCATCTAACTTAAAATAAGAGTTATGCTAAATAGAGTTGGCGGTAGATTATCTTTGTCAAGCCTCAAAGGCTTTTAAATTCTGCTCTTTTATGATTAGTCAATCCCAAAGTGGTGCTCTGCCAGCGGGGTTTGCTATGCGTCCATCCGGTTTGGCTAGAGAGTGGATTTGTTGCATTTCTGAAGGGGATAGCGTGAAATTAAATATATCTAAATTCTGCGCAATACGCTCGGGATTAGACGATCTTGGAATTGGAATAATTTGCCCTTGTTGAGTAAGCCAACGTAAAACAATTTGTGCGATGGATTTATCTTTATTTCTTGCCATCTCAGAAAGGACTGGATCATCAAATAAACGTCCACGCGCTAGTGGACAATAAGCCGTAAAAATTAATCCTTTGCTTTTACAAAACGCTAATATTTTCTGTTGATCTAGGTAAGGATGATACTCCGCTTGTAAAGACACAATGGGTTCAGGGCACAAAGACATAGCCTGCTCAAGTAGCGTAATATTAAAGTTCGCAACACCAATATGGCGCGTTAATCCTTGTTGCTTTGCGAGCGCTAAGGCAGTCATTGTTTCAGCCATTGGAATATTGTCAATGGTTGGCCAGTGGACGTGCAGCATATTAACATAATCGACTTGAAGATTTTTCAAACTCTCATCAACTGATTTTGCAAAAGCATCTTTAGAAAGGTATTCGTGGGAGACTTTTGTGACTAAGAATATCTCGCTGCGTGGCACACCAGATGCACGTATACCTTCGCCAACTCCTTTTTCTGAGCCGTATTTCCAGGCAGTATCAATATGTCGATATCCTAATTTTAAAGCATGGCAAACGAGTTCGGCACAGTCTCCTAATTGGGATGTCCCAAAGCCAATTTGAGGAATACTACATCCATGAGAGGTAATAACTGGTATTGGTGATGCGTTAATCATATGCGCTCCTTTTAGTATTTCATTATTAGACGATCATCGTTGATCAGGACTCTTGAACTTCAAGCCAATCAATTGATTATTTCTATTCTTTGCCTCAAATTTTTGTTATAGGTAGATTATATCGATAGAACTTCTGCAAGATTGACTCTTTGATTGAATTGGATATTGAATCAAACCGATACGACTTAGGGATGTATACAAGTGACAAGCAATTATTTATTATAAATTTTATAAAAGCAAGGTAGATTTTTTATCTAAAAGGGGTAATATGATGCCATCACCTATCATTGGGCTCTTCGATATGTTAATCAATCACAGTTATCTACGATGACAGCTACAGAAGTGGCACATCGTATAGTCATCGTTGGCGGTGGCGCTGGCGGGTTAGAGTTAGCCACTCGGTTAGGCGACACTTTGGGTAAGAAGGGTAGTGCCCACATTACTTTAGTAGATAAAAATCGTACCCATATTTGGAAGCCAAAGTTACACGAAATAGCAGCAGGTAGTATGGACTTATCCGATCATGAATTAGGGTATATGGCGCAGGCGCACTGGCACCATTTTCATTTCCGAATTGGTGAGATGACTGGTATTGATCGAGACCAACAAGTTCTTTTACTCGCTCCTTATGTCGATGATGCTGGTAATGAAGTGATTCCCCAGAGGAGTTTTTCCTATGACACGCTAGTGATTGCTATTGGGAGTTTAAGCAACGACTTTGGAACTCCTGGCGTTGCTGAATATGCTTTAAAGTTAGAGTCTTCAAGAGATGCTGAATATTTTCATAACAGTATGCTCAACGCCTGTGTTCGAGCGCACTCGCAACAAGGCCCTCTGCGGCCTGGACAGTTAAAGGTGGCGATTATTGGCGGCGGTGCAACAGGTGTCGAGTTAGCTGCCGAGTTATACCGCACAACCAGAGAGGTTGTTGCTTATGGACTTGACCGAGTGGATCCAAACAAGGATATGAAAGTCAGTGTAATTGAAGCGGGCCCGCGAATTTTAAATGCCTTGCCCTCTCGTTTATCAAATAACACCCTAGAATTTTTAGTTCGGCTAGGAGTTGATGTTTATACAGATGCAAAGGTTGAAGCTGTATTACCTCATGGCATACGTTTAAAAGATGGTCGAGAGTTAGATGCTGAATTAGTCGTTTGGGCTGCTGGTGTTAAAGCACCTGATTTTTTAAAAGATATGAGTGGCCTAGAAACGAATCACATCAATCAATTAGTAGTCTATCAAAGTCTTCAAACAACGGCTGATGAGAACATCTTTGCTTTTGGGGATTGTGCTGCATGTCCCTGGCCAGGTGATAGGAATCACACCGGACGTACTGTCCCTCCTAGGGCGCAGGCTGCTCATCAGCAGGCTATGCATATGTATGCGCAGATTCAGTTACGTTTAGCTAATAAGCCACTGCGTAAGTATCAATATCGCGATTTTGGTTCCCTAGTTTCCCTTGGAAAATATAGTACTGTAGGAAATATGATGGGAGGTCTTATGGGCGGAAGTCTATTTATCGAGGGTTTCTTCGCCAAGATGATGTATATTTCGCTATATAAATTGCACGAATTAGCACTACATGGTTGGGTAAAAGTCGTTTTATATACCCTTGTTCGGATGATTACTAGACGTACAGAGCCACACGTCAAACTGCATTAGAAGTTTGACGCCCTAGCTATTAACTTTTGGCTGATTTAAAGGCTGCAAGAGTCTTGGTAATGAGTGGCCAAAAAAGAAGTAGGATTCCTAAGGAAGTAATGCCAGCAACAAGTGGTGTCGAGAAAAATACTTCTAAACTGCCCGAAGAGATGAGCATTGATTGCCGGAACGACTCTTCAGCGCGACTTCCCAAAACGAGCGCTAAGACCATAGGGGCCATCGGATAATCTAATTTTTTAAAGATATAGCCCATGACACCGAAGCCGAGCATGAGCCAAATATCAAATAAAGCATTGTGCACTGTGTAGGCACCAACAGCACAAATCACAATAATGACGGGTGCAATAATAGAAAAAGGAATGCGAAGGATTGAGGCAAAAAGAGGCACACAAGTCAAACACATAAATAGCCCCACCACATTACCCAAATACATACTAGCAATCAGTCCCCAAACAAAATCCGGTTTTTCAACAAACAAAAGTGGGCCGGGCTGTAATCCCCAAATTAACAGTCCACCCAATAAGACTGCGGCAGTTGGGGACCCTGGGATACCTAAAGAGAGCATTGGTAAGAGTGCTGAAGTGCCCGCTGCATGGGCGGCAGTTTCTGGGGCGATAATACCTTCGATTTCTCCTTTACCAAAATTATCTCCATTTTTCGAGAATCGTTTAGCCAGTCCATAACTCATAAAGGAAGCGGGCGTTGCTCCGCCTGGGGTAATACCCATCCAACAACCAATGAGGCAACTTCGCAAAGACGTTGCCCAATACCGCGGTAATTTCTTCCATGTGTCAATCACGATTTGGTAACGAATTTTTCCAGCAGAGCCTTTAAAAGCAAGACCTTCTTCCATGGCTAATAAGATCTCACCGATACCAAAAAGGCCAATCACAGCGATTAAAAAATCAAATCCACGCATTAATTCAGTGAACCCGAAGGTTAAACGCAGTTGGCCAGTAACACCGTCCATCCCAATTGTAGACAGACCAAAACCAAACATAATCATGGTAATAACTTTGAATGGCGAGCCCTTATTCATGCCAACGAAACTACAAAAAGTTAAAAAATAGACAGCAAAGAATTCTGGGGGGCCAAACTTGAGCGCAAATTTAGCAACCATTGGCGCTAGGAAGGTAATCATAATGACAGCTACTAAAGCTCCAACAAATGAAGATGTAAAGGCTGTTGTCAGAGCTTCTGCAGCCCGGCCATTTCTAGCCATGGGGTGCCCATCAAAGGTCGTCGCTACAGACCAAGGCTCCCCCGGAATATTAAATAGCACGGAAGTAATAGCACCACCAAATAACGCGCCCCAATAAATACAGGAGAGCATAATGATTGCCGAGGTTGGTGGCATCGTAAAGGTAAGGGGTAATAAAATTGCAATACCGTTCGCACCCCCTAGTCCAGGTAAGACCCCAATAATGACCCCAAGAGAAATACCAACAAGCATTAACAAAACATTAAAGGGTGTAAGCGCTACCGAAAACCCATGAAATAACGCACTTATTTCATCCAAAATGTACCCCTATATTTTTTAATTAGTTAACGCCAATGTAAGAAAGTGGATTAAACCAAGAACCGTGAGGAAGTGGGACTTGGAACCAGACTTCAAACATCAAATATAGGATTACACCAACAGATAAGCCAACTAACGTCGCTTTCCAGTAGGGGTATTTTCCAATCCAGATCATAAAAATGGCAATATAGACCGTACTTGAAACATAGATTCCAATCAGGCTAACACCAATTAAAAAGGCAATTGCCGGAAACAAAATACAAAGTATTTGTTGAAAAGCGTGCTTTTCAACGAAGTCCTCGCCAGGTTTCTTTTTGTCAATAACGATTGCTTCATAAAGAGTCACTGAACTTGCTATAAACATCATGAGAAAAATATAGAATGGAAAGTAGCCAGACTCTGGACCTTCAGGCGTCCATTTAGCACCGAGTCTGACACTTCCAATCATTAAGAAAATACTAAATGCGATACAAATGATTGCAAAAACAATATCCACCATACGAAGACTAGGGACAGAGTCTTCTTTTACCTGATTAGTCATTCAAATCCTTAGTCATCTGATTATTTCGCTAAGAAGCCTGCCTCACTCATGAGTTGTTTATGTAAAGCCTCATTTTTTTCAAGCCAAGCGACATATTCCTTACCCGTCATGAAAGTTTGGTTAAAAGCACCATCAGCCATGAATTTTTTCCAATCAGCAGTTTCACGTACTTTTTTAAAGAGATCGATATAAAAGTTCACTTGTTCTTGGGTAACCCCAGGCGGCATAAAAATTCCACGCAGCATGACATAATCCGTTGGGACACCGGCTTCAGAGCAAGTTGGAATATCGTTCCAGGACTGGGTATCAGTCACTTTTTCTTTATAAGGCATTCTTGTATCATCGAAGACACATAAAGCTTTTAACTTGCCCGCACGCCACTGGGCAACTGCTTCAATTGGATTATTTACAGTGGAATCAATATGGTTCCCAACGAGTTGAACAGCCACATCACCACCGCCTTTAAATGGCAGATAGGTAAATTTGGTACCAGTGGCTTTTTCAAGTCCCACGGTTAAAATTTGGTCTTCCTGTTTGGACCCTGTGCCACCCATTTTGAATTTTCCAGGCCCTGCGGTCTTCGCTGCTTGAATAAATTCTTTAGCATTTTTATAGGGCTTGTCTGTATTTGTCCATAGGATAAACTGATCTAGGGCCAGCATCGCCACTGGTGTCATCTCTTTCCAGTTAAAGGGAACACCAGTTGCTAAAGGGGTAGTAAACAGATTAGAGAGGGTGATGATGATTTTGTGCGGGTCACCCTTTGCTTCTTTTACTGCTAAGAAGCCTTCCGCACCTGCGCCAGCAGATTTATTTACCGGAATAATTGATTGCTTCATTAAATTATTTTTAGTAATGATTCCTTGAATCATTCTAGCCATTTGGTCTGCACCACCACCTTGACCGGCAGGGATAACAAATTCTACAGGTTTACTCGGCTCCCATGCTGAGCACGATATGGAAAGTAGTAAACCACATAATAATACGAGTGATTTTTTAAAAAGTATTTTGTTCGACATAGTTTAAGTCCTTTAAGTCCTATTGATTGGTGGGTTAACATTCAAACCACATCGGGAAGTGGAACCCTTTTTATTATTAGCGTATTTGACTTCTTACCATATAGGTATAAATGCTTAGGTATAAATGCTGAGGTAATAATGAATGCAGATTCATGTTAAAAAAACATGCATTAGAACAAGAATTGTCGAAAATCAATTACTTATATAATTGTCGGTTAGCAGTGCTTAAGCCATCAGGTGGTTTCGAAGAAATTAATAAAAAGTTCGTGAAGGAAAATGCATGAGTAAAGCTTTAGATGGTGTCCGGATTCTTGATTTTACCCACGTGCAGTCAGGGCCAACCTGTACGCAATTACTCGCTTGGTTTGGGGCGGATGTGATTAAAGTAGAAAAATCTGGCGTGGGTGACATTACTCGGCACCAGCTCAAAGATATGCCTGAAGCAGATAGCCTCTACTTTACGATGCTCAACCATAATAAGCGCTCGATTACCCTCAATACAAAAACTCCCGAAGGAAAAGATGTTTTGCGGGCATTAATTAAATCATGTGACGTGTTAGTAGAAAACTTTGCCCCTGGAGTTTTAGACCGAATGGGTTTTACTTGGGAGCATATTCAAGAATTAAATCCAAAGATAATCTTAGCCTCTGTCAAGGGCTTCGGTGCAGGGCCTTTTGAAGATCTCAAGGTTTATGAAAACGTCGCACAATGCGCTGGTGGCGCTGCATCGACGACAGGCTTTGATGATGGGCCGCCTTTAATCACTGGCGCGCAGATTGGCGACAGCGGTACGGGCGTGCACTTAGCCCTAGGTATTGTGACAGCCCTGTATCAAGCTAAAACGACTGGCAAAGGGCAGAAGGTTTTAGCCGCAATGCAAGACTCGGTCCTGAACTTATGCCGAGTTAAGCTACGTGATCAGCAGCGACTAGAAAATACACATGTTTTAGAAGAGTACCCACAGTATCCAAATACCGAATTTGGCGACGCTGTCCCTCGAGCAGGAAACTCTTCCGGAGGGGGGCAACCGGGTAGTATTTTGAAATGTCTAGGGTGGGAGAAAGATCCGAATGCCTATATTTATTTTATTGCGCAAGCTCCCGTATGGAGTTCTATCTGTCAGGTGGTTAAACAAGAGGATTGGATTACTGATCCAAAATATGCAACTCCTGCTGCGCGCCTACCGCATTTGAAGGCAATATTTGAGCGCATCGAAAAGTGGAGTATGACCTTGACTAAATTTGAGGCTGTGGCGGTTCTCAATCAGTACGACATACCCTGCGGCCCCATTTTATCCATGAAAGAAATTGCTGACGAACCCAGTTTACGAGTAACGGGCACGATTGTTGAGGTTGATCATCCTGTGCGTGGGAAGTATTTAACTGTTGGTAATCCAATTAAACTTTCTGATAGTAAAACGGACGTAACACGCTCGCCATTATTAGGGGAGCATACGGATGAAATCTTGCAAGAACTTGGTTATTTACAAAAAGACATTGTGGAATTAAGAACGGCAAAAGTTATTTAAAGTAGATCTTTATTACTACCAGCCGCCTATTTTTAGGTTGTAGCGTTTTTTTCTAACTCGATGATGCGTTGTTTTAAACCTTTTATTTGCATGAACTGGGCAGTTTCGTCCCGAATAACGGCTGCAATACCAGTAATTTCATGCGTGGCAGAGTGCAGTAGTGTGATAGTAAATGCTATAGAAATAGTGTGGCCGTCTTTATGAAGGGCTGGCACTCTGAGAACGGTGTGACCATATCGAGTCTGACCTGACTGCATCGTTTTAGCATAGCCGTCCCAATGCCGTTTTTGATGTTGGGTCGGGGTAATGATGTCGAGGGTTTGACCTAGAACGTCAGTGCTACAATGCCCAAAAATACGTTCTGCTGCGGGGTTCCAATAAGTAATCAAGCCAGCTGGATCTGCAACTACAATTGCATCTCCTGCGGACTTGATGATTTGTTCAAAATCAATTGGATGATTTTGGAGAGTGATTTAAATAACCTTTGCGTTCAGAAGATCTGCGATGGCTTCTTTGCTATAGCCAAGTTCAGATAGTACCTCTGACGAATGCTCACCAAGTAAAGGCGAACCGGTGATTTCCACTTTCAAATCGGAGAACTTGATAGGGCTACCAACGGTAAAGTAGCTACCACGGCCTTTGTGTGGAACTTCGACGATCGAGCCACTTTTACGTAATGATTCATCGTGCAAGAGTTCTTTCATGGACAGAACAGGAGAGCAGGGGATATCAAATTTTCTGAGAATATCAACTGCCTCAAACTTAGTTTTATCTTTAAGCCATTCTTCAATCGTACCAAAAATATCCATGATGTGTGGTTGGCGAGCTTTGGCTGTGGTGTAGTTTGGATCGGCTTTCCACTCTGGTTTTCCAATCGCATCGCAAATTGGCTCCCAAGCGTGTCCTTGAACTGTGAAGTAGATGTAGGCATTTGGATCCGTTTCCCAGCCCTTACACTTGAGAACCCAGCCTGGTTGTCCGCCACCACCGGCATTACCGCCTCGTGGTACGACATCACTAAATGTGCCGTGCGGGTATTGTGGATACTCTTCTAGGTAACCAACTTTATCAAGACGTAACTGGTCGCGCATTTTGACTCGGCACAAATTCAGAACACTGTCTTGCATGGAGGCTGCAACTTTTTGACCTTTGCCGGTTTGTTGACGCCCAATAATGGCGGTCAGGATGCCAATTGCTAAGTGCATACCCGTATTGCTATCACCAAGAGCGGCAGAACTGACAGTCGGCGGGCCGTCCCACCAACCAGTCGTTGAGGCAGCTCCACCAGCGCACTGGGCGACATTTTCATACACCTTGAGATCTTCATAATGATGACCTTCACTAAATCCCTTCACCGAAGCCAGAATCATTTTTGGGTTGAGCTCTTGGATTCTTTCCCACGAAAAGCCCATCCGGTCAAGGGCGCCTGGGCCAAAGTTTTCTACCATGACATCGGATTCACGAATCATTTTTTCTAAAATGATTTTTCCTTCAGGCTTTTTAGTATCTAGCGTGAGTGAACGCTTATTACTATTGAGCATCGTAAAGTACAAAGCATCAGCATCAGGTATATCGCGTAACTGTGCTCTAGTTACATCACCGGAACCGGGTCGTTCAACTTTAATCACATCAGCCCCAAACCAAGCGAGCATTTGTGTGCAGGCTGGGCCTGCTTGCACATGGGTGAAGTCAATAATTTTTATGCCATTTAGTGGTTTACTCATTTTCTTACCTTATCAAAAATACGTTGTTATAAAAAAGTTAAAAATTATTTTTTAGCTGCGGCAGTTTTAGGATTTAAAGTAGTTAATCGACCACTTTCAGTGCCAGCTGCTTCATCAATGACCGCATTAATTAATGTTGGTTTGCCAGATGCAATTGCTTTTTCAAGACCCTCGGTTAGTTCTTGAGGGGTAGTTGCATGACATCCAATACCACCAAATGCTTCCATCATTTTATCGTATCGCGCCCCTTTAACAAAAACAGTTGGCGCAACATCTTTACCACCAGTTGGGTTAACATCCGTACCATTGTAGACCCCGTTATTGTTGAAAATGATAACAACAATGGGGAGTTCGTATCGACAGATTGTTTCCACTTCCATACCGCTAAAACCAAAGGCACTATCACCCTCGATAGCTACCACTGGTAGTCCAGTTGTAACCGCTGCGCCAATCGCGTAGCCCATACCGATTCCCATAATTCCCCAGGTCCCTGAATCCAGACGCTTTCTGGGCTGATGCATATCGATGATACTTCTGGCGAAATCAAGGGTATTAGCACCTTCGTTCACAACCAAGATATCTGGACGCTTATTTAAAACATTTTTGATGGCCCCTAATGCGCTATGAAAATTCATTGGTGAAGGATTTAAAGTCAGAGTTTGCGCCATTTTGGAGAGGTTTTTTTCTTTTCTCTCATTGATTGATTGCACCCACTCTGGACTTTGTGAAAGATTTTGTGACTTTAAGCCTTTCAATAAAGCATCTACACATGAGCCGACATCGCCAATAATTGGTGCAGCGATGGCGACGTTACTATCAATTTCAGACGGTGAGATATCAATTTGAATAAATTGTTTAGGTTTGCCCCAGGTTTTTCCTTTGCCGTGGGATAGCAGCCAGTTTAAACGTGCTCCAATGAGCATGACGACGTCGGCTTCGGCAAGTACATAAGATCTTGCGGCGGATGCGGACTGGGCATGCGTATCCGGTAATAGTCCCTTAGCCATTGACATTGGGAGATAAGGGATATGCGATTTTTCAATCAATTCACGGATTGCTAAATCAGCTTGTGCATAGGCAGCGCCTTTACCCAAAATAATTAATGGTCTTTTGGCCTGTTGCAACAGAGCTAGGGCACGATCAATCGCGTCTGGAGCTGGAATCTGACGCGGTACAGGATCCACGAGATGAAATAGGGACGCTTGCGCTGCTTGGGCATCCATTGTTTGACTGAGTAGTTTGGCTGGAAGATCGAGGTAAACACCCCCAGGCCTACCTGAGACGGCAGCACGAATAGCCCTTGCAAAGCCGATACCAATATCTTCGATATGGTTAATCCGAAAGGAGGCTTTTGCATAGGGTTTAGCCGCATTTAGCTGGTCCATCTCTTCATAGTCACCTTGTTGCAAGTCAACGATTTCACGCTCACTTGAACCACTGATTAGAATCATTGGAAAACAGTTAGTAGTCGCATTCGCGAGGGCCGTTAGGCCATTTAGAAAACCGGGCGCTGAAACAGTCAAGCAGATACCCGGTTTTTGTGTCAAGTAACCAGCGATTGCCGCCGCGTTACCAGCATGTTGCTCGTGTCGAAAGCCAATGAATCGAATTCCTTTAGCCTGCGCTTGGCGGGCTAAATCCGTGATCGGGATACCCACCAAACCAAAAATAGTAAATAAATTATGTTGTTTTAGGGCATTAATAACTTGATTAAAACCATCAATTGTTGGGGCTGCAGAAATCTCATTATTCATGTATATGTCTTAGACTTTCTTTGATTATTAATTGAGTTATTGAATGAGTAGATGATTCAAAATGGCTTGAATAACTGAACGATAAATTATGGGGAAGTTATTAACGATGTTAAATAGGCATTAATACCTACGACAATCATAACATTATTTTCATCTAATCCCCCCTCAAAAAGGTTCTAGGCCTTTGCTAAATGGGTAAGAAAGGTGTTTTGTGATAGCTGAAAAGACAGCCTTGATTCAGGAAAAAATCGAACTAGATGCCCAATTAGATTTTGGGTAAAGATATATATTTTAGGGTTAACCCTAAATCATAAGCAAAGAGCTTTTATGGTGGAATTAAAACTTACATCCTCTTCAAAATATTGAGGATAATTATTTCTCGGAAGCACTTTTTATTATGGAGGAGTTTTGGGTATATCCAATTGTCTTTTGTAATTCGCCACCGATGGTTATTGAAACTGCACAATATTTAAATTCTGGTATTTTCCCGACAGGATCAAGAGCTGGATTTGTCATCAAATTAGCAGCGGCTTCATGATATGCAAAGGGAATATAAATGGATCCTGGGGGAGTGGTATCATCGCCGCGCACATGAAGCACGACACTGCCTCTACGTGAGGCAATAGTTACGACGTCATGCGCTTGAATACCTAATTTTTTCATATCCGATTGATGCATTGAGACCGTCGCGATTGGCTCAATGGCATCTAAAAAGGTTGCCCTACGAGTCATGCTACCGGTGTGCCAATGCTCGAGTTGCCTACCAGTAATGAGAATAAAGGGGAAGTCTTGATTGGGCTGTTCGTTTGCTAAAATAATTTGTGTGGGCACTAATTGCATACGGCCATTGCTAGTTGGAAACTTTTCTAGAAAAACAATTGGTTGGCCTGGATCCTCTGGGGATAAGCAAGGATAGGTAACACTAGATTCTTTTTCCAAGCGATCCCAAGTGATTCCTTCAATCGATTCATGCATCGCTAAACGCATTTCATCAAAGACTTCTGCTACACCGTATTCGGGGCCTTGATAATGCCAATTCAAACCAAGACGCTTAGCAATTTCTTGAATAATCCACAAGTCTGGCTTGGCATCACCTGGAGGATTAATTGCTTTTTTCCCAAGTTGAACCATCCTATCGGTATTACTGACAGAGCCAGTTTTTTCCGGCCAAGCACTAGCTGGCAGAATAATATCTGCTAGCCAGGCAGTCTCTGTCATGAAAATATCCTGCACGACTAAGCATTCAAGGCTAGCAAGAGCGTGCCGGGCATGATTTAAATCCGGATCACTCATCGCCGGATTTTCGCCCATGATATACATCCCACGAATCTTATGTGGGTCGTTATTTGGAGCCAAAATTTTGTTCATGATTTCAACCACGGTATAGCCAGGTTCTTTATCTAGAGTAGTTTGCCAATACTTTTCAAACCAATCATGTGCTTTGGGATTGGTAACTGGTTGATAATTGGGGAACATCATCGGAATTAAGCCAGCATCACTTGCCCCTTGAACATTGTTTTGGCCACGCAGGGGGTGTAAGCCAGAGCCTGGTTTGCCAATTTGTCCGGTGATATTAGCAAGGGCAATTAAACACCTGGCATTATCCGTGCCGTGAACATGTTGGCTAACTCCCATCCCCCACAGAATCATGGCTGATTTTGCCGTGGCAAAAGCTCTTGCAACCTCACGAATTAATTCTGCGGGAATGCCGCAGATTGGCGCCATTTTTTCTGGCGCATAGGATTGAATATTCTTTTGCAGTTCATCAAAGTGCGTTGTTCTGTTTTGAACAAAATTTTGATCAACTAAATTTTCTTCGATAATCACATGTAGCATGGCATTGAGTAATGCCACATCGGTATCTGGCTTAAATTGTAAAGTGCGCCAGGCATATTTACTGATATCGGTTTTCCGAGGATCTGCCAAGACAATTTTGGCGCCTCGTTGAGCGGCATTTTTAATCCAAGTTGCAGCTACAGGGTGATTGTTCGTTGGGTTTGAGCCAATAATAAAAATCAAAGATGCGTTTTCAACATCTTTTACTTGGTTGCTAACGGCGCCAGATCCTACGCCTTCTAAGAGAGCCGCGACACTGGATGCATGGCATAGCCGAGTACAGTGATCGACATTGTTATTGCCAAAGCCTGTGCGAACAAGTTTTTGAAAAAGATACGCTTCTTCGTTACTACCCTTGGCAGAACCAAAGCCAGCGAGTACTTTATGGCCGTAATCGTCTTTGAGTGATTTAAATTGCGAACCAATCATATCTAACACTTCATCCCAAGAGGCCTCTCTAAAGACGTCTTTCCAGTCGTCCGGATTGGCTTTAGTGTTGATATCTTTTTTGACACCTGGGATACGAACTAAGGGTTTAATAAGCCTTTGTTGATGATGCACATAATCAAATCCAAAGCGACCCTTGACACAAAGGCGACTCTGATTAGCGGGGCCATTTCGACCATCTACACTGATTATTTTTTCATCTTGAATGTTATAAGTCAGTAGACAGCCTACGCCGCAAAATGGACAAACCGAATCTACTTGTCGATCTACCACTTGATTGCCAATATGTGTCTTGGGCATTAAGGCGCCGGTTGGACAAGCCTGGACACATTCGCCACAAGCAACACACGTGCTTGAGCCCATGGAGTCGTCAATATCAAAAACAATTTGACTATCTGAGCCACGCATTGCGTAGCCAATCACGTCGTTTACCTGTTCTTCTCGACACGCTCTGACACAACGATTGCATTGTATACAGGCGTTTAGATTCACAGCCATTGCCGGATGTGAATAGTCAGGGGGTATTTCTGGTCGTTTTAGTTCTTTGAGCTCCGGACGAACTTGGATCGCCAATTTTTGAGCCCACATCGATAACTCGCCATGGGGTAATGTCTGTTGGCCATCATGCCATTTGAAGCCATCATCGGGCATATCGCTCAGTAATAATTCGACCACCATCTTTTGGCTTGTCTGAGCACGTTCACTGAGGGTATTGACTTGCATACCTGGACTAATGTTTCGACAGCAGCTAGGCGCTAAGACACGTTCCCCAGCAACTTCGACTACACAGGCACGGCAATTACCGTCTGGCCTATAGGTTTCTTTGAAGCAAAGTCTGGGAATATCTATTCCTTCTGCTAGAGCAATATCTAGGATCGTCTGCCCAGCCTGTCCAACTACTTGTTTACCATTGAGTTCAAAGGCAATTAAAGCAGGAACTACTGAAGATGTGCTATTTGCCGCAGACATTAAGAGACCTCATGCGGAAAGAATTGTTGCACACAGCGAATCGGATTAGGTGCAGCTTGCCCCAGCCCACAAATTGAGGCATCTGCCATTACTTGCGAGAGATCATTTAATGTGTTGTGATCCCACTGAGCATACGACATTAATTGCGCTGCTTTTGCAGTTCCGACTCGGCATGGCGTACATTGACCACAACTTTCGTGTTCAAAAAAGCGCATCACGTTGAGCGCGCTATCGCGCGCACGGTCCTGGTGCCCAAGAATAATGACGGCTGCTGAGCCGATAAAGCAACCATATTTCTGCAGTGTATCGAAATCAAGTGGTATTTGGTTCATCGCCGCTGGCAAAATACCACCAGATGCGCCACCCGGTAGATATGCATACAAGTGATGTCCTGGCAGCATGCCGCCGCAATACTCATCGATCAGCTCTTGTACTGTAATACCAGCTGGCGCTAGCTTGACGCCTGGATTACAAACTCGTCCACTGACGCTAAAACTCCGTAAGCCTTTTCTACCGTTTCGACCAAAAGAGCTAAACCACTCAGGACCTCGTTCCAGAATATCTCTCACCCAATACAGAGTTTCAAAATTATGTTCAAGAGTTGGCAGGCCAAATAACCCGACTTGGGCAATATAGGGTGGGCGAAGCCTGGGCTCCCCGCGTTTACCCTCGATACTTTCAATCATGGCCGATTCCTCGCCACAGATATAAGCACCTGCACCTCTTCGAAGTTCTATCCGGGGTAATTGACATGGTGGATTTGCAGTCAGTAGAGCAATTTCTTTTTCTAAGATCGCCCGACAGCCATGGTATTCATCGCGCAAATAAATATAACAGGTATCAATATCGACCACCTGCGCCGCAATGAACATGCCCTCTAAAAAACGGTGCGGATCTCTCTCTAAATAGGTTCGATCTTTAAAGGTCCCTGGCTCTCCCTCATCAATATTGACGGCGAGATTCTTGGGACCTGAAAAGTCTTTGACGATCTGCCATTTCTTACCAGCCAAAAATCCAGCACCACCAAGGCCACGAAGACCAGAATCAGCCATTGCTTGTATGGCATGCTCGGGAGTTATTAAATGAGCGACTATTTTTTTTAATAACGCATAGCCGGCTTTTTCAGTATAGGTTTGATAGCCACAATATTCTGGAGTAATGATTTGCGGGTTCGACGGGATTGATTTTTCTAGAAAGTCACAAGGATTAAAGTTGGCTGTAGAACTTGCCTGTGGATGCGATGAGCAGTGATCTATGAAATTTTGTTTGATGAGACTCACGCTTGCTTGGGCTACTGGGTACTGATTAATATAGGCTGCTGGCGCCTGCTCGCATCTTCCTATACAGGGGACATTGACTATGCGCACCATGGGGTCAGTAAAGCATTTAGTTAATTCTTGATATAGGGCATGAGAGCCAGCCAGTTCGCAAGAAACACTATTACAAACCCGAATTGTGGTCGTTGGTGCAGATGCGTCATCACGGAGTATTTCGAAATGATGATAAAAACTGGCAACTTCATAGACTTCTGCCATGGCAATATTCATCAATTTTGCCAGTGCAACGAGATGTGTATCTCTTAGACCCTTATAAAAATCATTAATAGCGTGTAGGTTTTCAATTAACAAATCTCGACGATATTGACTTTCTGGCACCAAAAGACGCACTTCTTTTAATGCAACTTCATCAACTTGTCGGCCTTTAAGAGCAGATTTTGGGCGTTGATTTTTCGAGAATTTTGATGAATCGACAATAGGAATCACTGGATTATTTTTTTGAATCATCACTGTCCTGTTTAATCAATTATTCTAGCAGTTTATCAAAAAAATAAGAGCAGAAAATTATTTAGAGTTAAAAGGAGATAATCTATAAATTACAAGCATCCAATAGCTTTTTAAACTGTGCTTTAATACTTGAGTACTGCCAATTCAAAGATGGGATTGAGTCAATAGAGCATTTACTGTTTTGGAACATTTGCTTTTTCGATGATGCTTGCCCAGCGTTTTACATCATTTTCTAGGAGAGTTTTCATCTCTTTCGGTGAAGAGGACTGCGCTTCGATAAATAAATCTTGTAATTTGTTTTTTACCTCTGGGTCATTTAGCGAATCAACCACAGCTTGATTTAAAGCCAAAATAACTTGGTTAGATGTTTTGCTTGGAGCGGCTAAAGCGTTCCATGAGGACAGTGCATAGTCTTTTACACCCATTTCATTGGCTGTTGGAATGTCCGGGAAAAAGCTAGATCTTTTAGCGCCTGAAACTGCGAGGAGTCGGATAGACTTAGATTTGATTTGTGGCACAAGCGGCCCCATGATTTCAACGGCGGCGTCGACCTGTTCTCCACGGATTGCAGTAATTACAGCTGGCGTACCATTGAAAGGTACCACTTGGAGGTTAAGGCCAGCTTGCAGACGAAATAATTCCGCCGCCAAGTTTTGCGTACTACCAATATTAATGGAAGCGATATTGATTTTCCCGGGATTTGACTTAGAAAAATTGATCAAATCTTTAAGTGATTGGAGGGGGGATGATTGATTAACAACTATTCCAATATCAAAAAATCCGAGTGTCGATATAGCCTCAAAATCTTTTAATGTATCGTACGGTAGTTTTTGAAATAGCGTTGCACTAATGGCAGTTCCGTTGGACATGAGTAATAGGGTATGACCATCCGGATCAGCTTTTGCAACTAAATCACCAGCAACTACGCCACCGGCCCCAGGACGGTTTTCAACCACGACACTTTGGCCAATTTTTGAACCCATTTTTTGTGCAACGATTCGAGCGGTAAGATCTGCCACGCCGCCCGGGCCAAAAGGCACAACAATTTTAATCGGTTTTGATGGGAAGTTTTGAGCTGTTGCAGTGAAGCAAAAGCTTGCCACCATCAAAACAGTAAGACTTTTGAAAAAACAGGCCAAAACTTCTTTCATCGAAATTTTCCTCAGTTTAATTGACTAGTCAAGTTTTGGGAATAGCATTATCAAAACGTTCTTACTCAATTTTATTCAGGGCTTCTTGAAACTTAGTCACTGTACGGTCAACATGGAGTAATTTATCAATGCCAAAAAGACCTAACCGAAACGATCGGTAGTCTGGCCCCTCGTCACACTGCAGTGGAACTCCTGCTGCAGTTTGTAGGCCTTGCGCAATAAACTTTTTACCAGACTGAATTTCAGGGTCGGTGGTATAACTGACGATGACGCAAGGCGCTTGAAAGCCTGCACCAGCAACTGAAGGATAGTTTTTATCAATTAAAACTTGGCGTATCTTAGAGCCTAATTCAGCTTGCGCTGATTTTAATTTTGCAAAGCCAATTGATCGTGTTTCCAGCATCACATCACGAAGTATTTTGAGTCCATCGGTTGGTAGTGTTGCATGATAAACAAAGCTCGTTGTGGCATACGCTTCTGTAATTTGAGTCCATTTCTTTAAATCGCAAGCAAAGCTAGAGCTAGTGGTCGACTCCATTTTTTCTCTAGCCAACTGACTCATACTAATCATGGCGCAGCATGGCGAACCAGTCCACCCTTTTTGGGGTGCGCTAATTAGTAGATCGACTTGATTTGCTTTCATATCAACCCACATAGCACCGGATGCAACACAGTCTAGAACAAACAGTCCTCCTACAGAATGCACTGCATCACCGACTGCTTTCAAATAAGAATCTGGCAGCATAATACCTGCTGAGGTTTCGACGTGTGGGGCGAAGACGACACTGGGCTTTTCTTTTTTAATAAAAGCCACTACATCTTCAATTGGATGAGGTATGAAGGCACCTTGATTGGACCGTTCAGTTCGCTGCGCTTTAAGTACATGGACGTCGGCGGCAAAGCCACCCATTTCAAAAATTTGAGTCCAGCGATAGCTAAACCAACCATTTCTTAAGATTAAGCATTTTTGCTGATTTGCAAATTGGCGAGCAACTGCCTCCATCCCAAAAGTCCCACTACCCGGCACGATTGCGCAAGTAGCTGCGTTATAGACCTCTTTTAAGACCATCGAAATATCCTGTACAACCTGTTGGAATTTTTTCGACATATGGTTAAGTGAGCGGTCTGTGTAGACTACTGAATATTCTAACAATCCATCGGGATCTACATTGGGTAATAAAGCTGGCATATTGCCTCCATAAAACAGCAGTTACTAAAAAAAGTCAATTAGGCGGAGTCTTTTTGTTAAGATTGTGTTGATATTATATGAGTTTTAAGCCGAAGGCAGGAATCGAACTGGTCTTGAACCGTTCTGCGTCCTGCGAGATTAAAAATTTGTATTTCAACATTTAATCAAATTGAGGGAGTTTTCATGAAAAGTGATATTGAAATTGCACAAGCAGCCACAATTCAGCCGATTATTCCATTAATCAAATCCCAAATTGGCATCGAGGCGAAAGAGCTAAATCCCTATGGGCATTTCAAAGCGAAGCTATCCCTAGATTATATTCAATCACTGCAGGGTAAACCCGATGGTAAGCTCATTTTAGTGACTGCTATTTCGCCTACGCCCGCGGGTGAGGGCAAGACCACTACGACAGTGGGCTTGGGGGATGGACTAAATCAAATTGGTAAGAAAGCCCTAATTTGTTTGCGAGAGCCGTCTCTTGGACCGGTCTTTGGCATGAAAGGTGGAGCTACTGGTGGGGGTATGGCGCAAGTAATACCAATGGAAGATATCAACTTGCATTTTACGGGGGATTTTAATGCAATCGCTCTGGCAAATAATCTATTAGCTGCTTTGATAGATAACCATATTTTTCATGGTAATGCCCTGAACTTTGATGTCCGGCGGATTACTTGGAAACGGGTTGTCGATATGAATGATCGGGCTCTGCGCAAAATAACAGTTGGTTTAGGGGGGCCTGGTAACGGCTATCCCCGCGAGGATGGTTTTGATATTGTGGTGGCTTCTGAGGTTATGGCAATTTTTTGCTTAGCCAATAACTTAAAAGATTTAAAAGATAAATTAGGAAGAATTGTAGTTGGATATACCACTGATCAAAAAGCCATTTTGGCGAGTGATTTAAATGCACAGGGGGCCATGGCAACTTTGTTGAAAGAAGCATTTTCCCCAAATATAGTGCAAACTTTAGAGGGCAATATTGCCTTCATTCATGGCGGGCCATTTGCCAATATTGCACATGGGTGTAATTCCGTTATTGCAACAAAAACAGCTTTAAAACTTGCTGACTACGTTGTGACTGAAGCTGGTTTTGGTGCAGACTTAGGTGCGGAGAAGTTTATCGATATTAAATGCCGAAAATCTGGTTTAGTGCCATCGGCGGTTGTTTTAGTGGCTACTATACGAGCACTCAAATATCACGGTGGTATTGAAGTGAAAGAGACCGGAAAAGAGAATCTGGACGCTCTTAAGAAGGGGTTGGTGAATCTAGAAAAGCATATTACGAATATTCGCGATCACTATGGGCTGCCTTGCGTGGTAGCTATCAATCTGCGGCAAGAAGATACTGCAGCAGAAATTGAGTTATTAAAATCCACTACTGCGCAGTTCGGAGTAGAGGTTATTCCGGCGAAGCATTGGGCTGAGGGTGGTAAGGGCGCTACTGATTTAGCGCAGGCAGTAGTCAAGCTATGTGATGGTCCGTCGCAATTTAAATTTGTATATGAAAGTAATATGCCATTAATCGAAAAGATTAAAGCGGTTGCTTTAAAAATTTACGGCGCGAGCGAGGTATCTGCAGATAAAAAGATTATGGAGAAGTTATTCTCTTATGAGGCTGCTGGGTATGGTCATTACCCTATTTGCATTGCCAAGAATCAATATTCATTTTCTACAGACCCAACTCTGCGTGGGGCACCACAGGGGCATGTTTTGAACATTCGTGAGGTGAGACTATCTGCTGGCGCAGAATTTATTGTGGCTGTGTGTGGTGATATTATGACGATGCCAGGTTTGCCAAAGATTCCTGCAGCAAATTCAATTGATGTTGATGATCAGGGCAAGATTTCTGGTCTTTTTTAAATCCTTGGTAGGGAATGCTATAAATAATAAAATAAAAAAAATTTCAAAAGGAGATAGTATGTTTTCAAGATTTTACAGAGTTAGATACCTGTTAACTATTCTTAGTTTCTTGATATTGCCTATAGGATATTCACAACCGGTTATAGACCCTAATAGACCGATTAAGATGGTAATACCCTGGCCACCTGGTGGGGGTAATGATTCACTAGGAAGAGGTTTTGCAGTTTTACTAGCTGAGAAGTTAGGTCAAAAAATTGTTATCGAAAATAAGGGTGGCGCTAACGGCATCATTGGTGCCGAGACTGTAGCTAGATCTGCACCGGACGGTTACACAATTATGTTTCATAGCATGACTTCCCATGCAACTAATGCAGTTATGGGTATTAAGCTGCCTTACGACACGATTAAAGATTTTGCACCGATTTCTCAAGTTGCCTCATTAGATTTAATCCTAGTT
>Ga0114968_10000391_pt1 | contig 32605 bp, 41 predicted proteins | sample M_130807_EF_Meta_FD_87020 | JGI IMG/M metagenome (GOLD analysis project Ga0114968, IMG submission 87020) | Freshwater microbial communities from Lake Montjoie, Canada to study carbon cycling - M_130807_EF_MetaG | ecosystem: Environmental > Aquatic > Freshwater > Lake | place: Lake Montjoie... | reverse complement strand
TTGTTTGACTACTCGCCCCATCCAAACTAGTGGCCAGCTTTTCTTGCAATATCTGACGTAGTAGTAATAGTCGTCTATCTGCTCTAAGCTCATGTACTCTTTGAGGACTTCTTGCAATTGAAGGGGATCGTAGAATAAGACTTTCGGTAAGTGCTCTGCTAAATATTCTTGGTCAGGGGTTGGATAAGTATTTTGGATGGGTATGCTTAGCATCTCACGAGTTGTTATCATGCCGGATTCAAGCAGGAAGTAGTTAGACTGGGATTCTGCTAAAAGAGCTTCTCTATTAATTTTTGGTCTTTCTATGGGCAAGATAGAATTCTCTTCGGCTACTTCGGAGAAAGTGGGGGCGATTGAAATTTCTTCGGTTATAGCTTCAGTGTCTTTGGGTTCTTCTACGACTTCTTGTTTTGGTGATTCTTCTGTAATGTCGAGTTCTACCCCTGCCATTAACTCATCGTCTTCAGCCGCTTCTTCTTCTGTGTACTCTTCAAACTCATCATCAGGCCCAAAGAAAGGGGTGTCGTGTTCTGCCATTCCTTTTTCAAGAGCTTCCTCTCTTTCTCTAGTGATACGTGCTAGTTCTTCATCTCGTTCTCTTTCTATGCGATAGGCTTCTTGGTTACTCCATTTTCTATAGTTGGTTAGGTACACGTCGGCTGAGTAGCCTTCTAATCCTTCGACTATTGGGGCGCTGCGTTGTTCTTGGACAAAGAAATATTGTCCATCCACAATTTGGCGGTTTTCTGGTAAGTTAACTTTTTGCTTCTCCGCTCTAATCTTATTGAACTGCTCTTGTAACGGGTCTACTGGGGCTGGTTTGGGTTTACCTTTGAAAGAGTTTATACACCATTTATGCTGATACTTATCCGGCTGGGATTGAACGTACTTTAATAAATGGTCTAAGCTTGCTGGCTTATTCATTTGGTGTTTCTGTTCTGCCCATTCTGAGGTTGGTAAAGTAGCTGCGATGTTTTCGAGAATGTCTTGGGCGGTTTCTTTTTTGGTTGGGTAATATTGGCAGCAAAAAGTAAGGATTGCTTTTACATTACTTTGGTTTTCTTGGGGAACTGGTTTAGTCTTTAGGTAGCTTTTGGAGGAGAGGAAAGGTTTTAGATTCCCAATCTTATGGGAGTTGGTGATATACCAGTCCAGAAGTTTTACGATTGAGGATGTCTTGCGGATATTGTCTTCTTCCGTCCAAAGTTTTTCTCTGTGAGCAATTACAGTTAGAAACTTTGCAAACTCCGTATAACCTTTTTTGGTTGCCCATGGGGTTAATTCAAAGTCATCGTGGTCTCTAACACCATCATCAACAAAGGAGTTGGCGATCGCGATTGTGTAAAACTGGGCGATTAATCCTCTGACAGTAAAAAGATTGAATTGCGCATCGGCAGGGAATATGTTTATAATATCTTCTAGAGGGCTCCTAACAGGTGTTATATTTTCTGAGTAGCGATCAAACGGGTCATCTTTATCTCGCTCTTTATTAATTTCGTCTAGGCGATCTCGGTATTCTTGATTGATGACCTGGTTTCTAAAACTTGTAAACTTGCTAAGTTCTTCAGGATTGTTGCAAACGTTATTGATTTGCTTTGTGAGTTTCGACAAGGCTACGTGGGAAGGATAGATATATCTGAGTTGAGGTGTTTTCATAGGTCCTATTTTTTTAATATGGGTTGTTGTGGTTAAGGCTGCGATGACTTATTTTTTTTAGCGAAGAAAAAGATTTAAAAGAAATCAAAAATATTATAGCATTTTTATATAAATAGCATTAAAAAGGGTCTCTAAACTAGAGACCCTTTTTAGTTTAGCTAGCGCAGGCTAGGCATTCCCGTTGAGGAGTATCAGTAAGTTCTTTCTGGATGGTGCGGACATAGTAAACTGTTTTGCACCCTGACTTCCAGGCTAGAAATAAGGTGTTGTAAATGTCTGAGGCTTTAATTGCCTCTCCATTAGTTTCGCTGTACACACCTTCGTTTAAGTTAAAGCAAAGTTCCATGGAGATGCCGGTGTCAATATACTGCTGTAAGTAAGCGGTGAACTTGACTACTGTGTCTTGCCATAGACTTTGGTTTTCTTGGTAATACCATTGGCTAGTTTTGACAAATGGCGGGGCTATCAAGGATACTGTTGACCCTTTGTTAACAAAGAACTTTTTAAAGACTGGCAAGTAACTGGCGGTACAGCCTTGAACTAATGAGGTCGAGCTGTTGGGGGCGATCGCCATTAGTTGGGAGTTACGAATACCGTATTTAGCTAGGTCTTTCAGCAAGTCAATGTCAGTTAGTTGAATAGGTAGCTGGGCATAGGCTGTTTGCTGATATTCTTGCTCGTCTAGTAAATCTACTAAACAACTAATGTCCCAAAGACTACCTCTGAATTCAGGATAAGCGCCGCGTATTTTGGCTAGATTAACTGAGGTGCGGACACAGTTATTACTAAAGGCGGTGATGAGTTGATGGAGCTCAGGGGTTACGGTGCCATAGTTTAGTTTATGATAGGCAAACCAATCGGCTAAACCTACTATACCAACGCCAATGGTACGGTATTTATTATTGTGTCTTTGGGATTCAGGTAGGGAGCTACAACCTATTTCCATGCTGGTGTCAAGTATTTCTACTGCGACTTTTGTGGCTTGTTTGACAGCAGCGATTTGGTCGGGGGCTTGGGCGATGGCAGCAAAGTTTATTGAGATTAAGTTACAGGTGTGGATGGTTTCTCCTGGTTCTACATTCGAGTATGATTCAACGCAGTTCATTGCTAGCACGCCATTAAACATCCCCATGTTTCGTTTAGGCTCAGTGAAACAATAAGTGTCAGAGATACGGCCTGTGTGAATAATTCCTGCTACTCTTATAAACTGCGATGCTTTTCGCTGGGGTAGTCGTTTTGCCCAAGTTAGGCGATTGGTTTTTAAGCCCAAGTTTGCAAGAGTGTATAAATCATTGGAGTTAATTACTAACCGATAGGTACGCTGGCAATTATACTCTTTTTTTCCACCTTTACCGTCAGGCATTGACACAAGTCTTTCAGGATACAAGTCGATAACTTTCGAGTCGCTGCCTAAAGTTTGAAGCATGAGTTTGATGTCAAGTAAAAACTTTTTGTTAACGGAGGTTATTTGAAAAGACTCATTACTGCCATTTCTAACAACACAGCCATCTGTGTCTAATAGCCCAGCTAACCAAGCAAGGCGAGACTCAATAGTGTAGCCATTAATTGGTACTGTAAATTTCGGAGCTAAATCGGTAGGTAACTTACAAACTAATCTGTCTTGTTTTACGTCATCATAAACAGCCAGTACCCCCGTATCTTTACGGCAACTTCCAGCCTGGTGGATTTTGTTACGTATTTCTAAATGTGATAACAAGTTTTTCTTCTGCCCGTATAAATCAATTTCTGGCAGGTTGACAGAAGAATAAGACCCATCCCCACAGAATGCTCCATGTGTATAAGCGTAAGGAAACTCAATGTCAGACTCATTAGAGATGACTGGCAAGTCATATTTAATGAGGGTGTCTCCCACTTTTAAATCTTGCGCTTGCACTATTTTCGCTCCACTTTTGTATCCTTGTTGGACTGCGAAGCGATGGTAGTAAGTGCAATCTAGAGTTTCACCATTACTAAACTCAACCTTTAGCAGTGGCTGGTCTACTCCCGTTTTACGAATTAGAGTTTCAGACCACTCTTTTCCATTCCACAAGTTCACCGTTTGTCCAACCATTTCGATTATAGGTAAGTGTCCTTTATCCGTTAGGATTTTAGTTTCAGGAGCTACGCAAAGGTTTGAACACGGTATAATACCAATATGTTTATTAGGGTTAACTCTATTAATGGTATCTTTAAAAGTTAGATACGGCATCCCTGTTTCTATCTGCCGGCGCATTATTTCTTTGAATAATTCTTTGGCATTAATAGTTTTGGTTAGGGTTAGAATCTCTTGTTGAGACTCTATCATTTTATAGGCTTTGGTAAATTCATCTCCATATAGTTTGTCTAACTCGATGTGAAAGACTTCTTTGACTTCAAAGGGGTCTACCATTAACCAGTCTTGCCCAAGTTCTACCCGACGCATAAACTCGTCAAGGATAACTATTTGAGGAAAGACCTCATGAGCTTTGTGTCTTTGTTCACCATGCTCGGTTTGTATATCTAGAAAGTCAAGAATATCTAAATGCCAAATGTCTAATGATACTGTGATGGCCCCAGCTCGTCTTCCCATTTATCTTCAGTCAAAATCGCAAGTTCTGACCCGCTTTCGCTGCTCACAGTCACCTGTGAGATGTGACCATATCACACTCTTAATTATTAACTAAGAGTCTCCCCATTTCCACACGCATTAGCTTCGTGTGTACGCTCCTCAGAGCTGGTCGATGCGCTTTCCAAGTATATATGATAAATATGCTTCCAACTTTTACCGGATTTGATGACTGAAATAGTGCTATGTTTAACGTCATACATTTTTGCAATTGTAGTAACGTTATAGCCAGACTTTAACAATTGATAGACTTTTAAAACATCTGCTTCTTTTAGTCTGGCAGCGCTATTGGTCTCACCGGTTTGAGCTTTTGAAACTTTAGAGCTGATGTTTGCCTATAATCCCATAGAAATAGCATGGTCTCTATTCTCGGAATCAGTCACCCATTCTAAGTTGTCAGCTCTATTGTTTAATTTATCTCCGTCTATGTGATTGACTTGTGTTCTGAGATTAGGAAAATTGTTAGGGACAAATAACTCTGCGACTAATCGATGAATTCTACTAGAACAGTTATTCTGCAAACACACCGAAAGATAACCCTTTCTATTAGGACGCGCTTTAAGTATTTGCCTCGTTTTTATTCTTAAGACTTGCCCTTGATTATTAACAGCGTGAATAGGCGAGTGCGGGATTATTAAAAATCCTTCAGGCAAGTTAGCCTCAAAGCTTGTATAAACGAACTCTTGCACTTTTCGTTTAGTGCCGGAGTAATCTCTATTCAAGGCTTGAGCTAATTCACGTGTAGTCATTTTTTCTCGGTTTGTTCTCAAAAATTCTATCTCAGATTCAGTCCATTTATGCCGGTTCATATACTTGGCTTAGTTCATGATTATCTCTAGGTATTATAGCACTTTTATAGTTTATGCTGGTTGACATTAGAGATTTCCCATGAGTTAAAGGAGTTTGCTATGCCCATCACTGAGCAAAGGGGCTAAGACTTAACCCTGATTTACGGCCAAAGCACAGTCGTTAAAAATTTTAATCCAGGGGACTACGCCATTGCTAGCGCCTTTTCTCCCATTGACTGAGGAACCTTTAGCTCTGACGGCACTAAAGCAAGCGCCGATGCCACCCCCTTCTTTAGATATCATGGCAGCGTTGGTTACTTCCTGAAAGATGGATTTTAAGTCATCTTTGATTGAAGTAATAAAGCAAGAGCTGAGGTTAGGATTAAGTTTACGTAGATTAGCTAGAAGAGGTGTAGCTAAAGAGATTTGCTTAAGGGAGAGCGCATCGTAGAACTCTTGGACTTTAGCTATTTTATTATCTTCGGCACCAAAGTTAGCAGCAAGAACTAAAGCCATTGTGAGGTAGGCTTCTTGGATTAATTCTCCTGGGATTAAGTATCTTGTGATGAGAAGTTCGGCACCGGCGAAGTCATAACTAAAGTCCCTGTTGGGGTCGAGTATATAGGTGAATATGTACTTCAGGTCTTCTGGTGTATAACTTTTTAAGATAGAAGGGTCATAGATTTTTTTAGCAACTCTACCAAGGACATACTCTTGTGAGAAAGAATAGGGATTGCCTGTCAGTCTATTTTTACCAATATTGGATGTATAGTCGTTCACTAAAAGGTTGCCAGCGACATTACTCCATTCTGGTTCCTCGACGTTAGCTAGAGCTAAAGCAGCTAGAATTAATTTCTGTTGAATGTCACTTGTATGAGTAATCTCTGTTAAAGATCCGGTGAAGGCTGATTCTAATTCGAGTGAATTGACTTTAATATCACGCACGCCTTTAGAAATAGCTGCTCTGATTTTACTCAGGTCAAACTCTTCTTCTTCACCTTGTCTGTTAATTACTACTAACCGCATTTAAAATCCCTCCCATCCACCTACTGTGGTGGCTAATACGTAATTTGTGTTGGTTGACTCAAAAAAGTTTGGTTTGCTTGAGCCTTCAGATGAAACATCTGCTAACCGCTCAATATGTTTATAAGGATTTTGAGCCAGACTCCACTGAGGAAAGTTTTGCTCTATGCCTAATCGAAGAGCTTTTAGCTTGGTGTATGCCAAGTAGTGTATATACTCCCTAGTACTTTGGCTGGTTATTCCTAAAATATTGTTTTGGTATAGATAGTTATACCACTCTATCTCAGCTTTAACGATGGGTTCAATCATTTCAGTCGCTAGTTTAATTACTTCTTTTTTATCAAAGGTGTTGGCTGCGATCATTATTAGTTCTTGGAACAGTCTGACATGAGTTACTTCATCTCTATTGATAAGCTTAATCATGTCAGTAGTACGGAGCATGAGGTTACGCATTGCCAAAGAATAGAAGAAGATAAACCCTGATTGAAAGTATATACATTCTAGAAAATAATTGGCAAGTAAAGTTTTGATAAGCGCCTCCGTGGTTTTGTTGTCAATGTAGTCTTGGTATAGGCTAGCGATCGCCTCAACCCGCTTTCTTAATTGAGCGTCATCTCTCCAGGTGTAGTAAACTTCATCATGCTCGTCTTTAGGAATGACTGCTTCGATTAAGACTTGATAGCTTTGGTTGTGCATAGCCTCTTGGGAGCAGTGTTCAGCTAGACAGATTTTTATTTCAGGCGCTGTTATTTCCTGGGTGATAATGGGGATGTTGCAGGTTTGGATAGAGTCTAGGTAAGTAAGGTAAGAGATTAGTGCTTTGTAGGCTCTTCTCTCATCTGGGGTGAGTTTTCGATAGTTATTAATATCCTCGCTTAAGTCTACTTTTTGGGGCTGCCAGAACTGATTACGCATGAGTTGGTAAAGATTGGTCGCCCACTTATACTTAGCATCATTTAGAACTATTAGGTTGGTAGGGTTGCCGCCCCATACTTGCCTAGCTTTTGCACTGTCGTCACCTTGTGGATTAAAGAGACTTTTCATTGTTTGCTTTTTCCTTTAGAACTACTTTGTTTGACCAAAGAAAGTCTTTGGTTTCATCATCCCAAGTTATTTCCAACCGGACAATTTGGTACTGTTCCCAGTAAGGGTCGTCTTCTAAATCGGCTACAGAGGTTATAACCCCTAGCTTAGTTGGGTCAGATGGTTTATAAACAAAAGCGCCGGTTTTAAACCGGCACTCAATTTTGTTAGTTTTCTTTTTTCGGGGGGCCATTAAGTAAGAACAAGAAGATTGTTAAGGGGTGATTTGAGTGAACTCTCTACAGTAAACCCGCTAGCTTGAGCGTGTCCACCGCCACCATATTCTTTGGCTATAACTGAGCAGTCGAAGTCTGGTCTTGATCGCAGTCCCCATTTTTCACCGGAGGGGGTGATAGAAAAGTAAGCTGCAAATTTAGCTTTGGGCAGTTTTTCTAGTATTTGGTTACAGGCATCACTACCATACTGGACTGGACAATTGATTACAGGTACTCGATAGCCTCCGATGTTTAACCAAATGGCTGAGTTTATCAAAGAGGTGATCACTTGTTGTCTGTAGCGAAGGATTGCTCCGCCTTGGGGAATAATTAGATTGTCCTTCTCTATTGTAATCCCATCCTCAAATTTATCCATGTAGTCTTTTACTCTACCCCAATACTCAAAGGTTTGATCGATACTGGTTATAAAGGAATGAAACTCTTTGCTATAAGGGAGTTTGAATTGCCAAAGGTCTCTGTCTTTGATGTACCTAAAAAAGAGTGGGACGGGTTGGTCAGGGAAGAAGTATTGGTAGGTGAGGGTGGCTCCACTTTCCTCCATGTTGAAGATGGCTTTGCTAAAACTCGCCAGGTCGTGCATAGCAGTTTTATGGTGGTCGATGACTTGAACATCGCAGATAGTAGAAAGGGTCTCTAAAACTCTTAGAGGATAACTAAAGTCAACGATGTAAACCTTGGAGCCAGAGTTAACGATTGGCAGCGGGGCGGTGCTATAGCCAACGGGGATATACTCAACAGTTTCTTCTGTGTCTTTGAAGTAGAGCCGAGCAGCGAGGGCGGAGGCAAATCCGTCGGGGCAGCCGGCGTGATAGAGAATGTAGGTAGTAGTGTTTGGCATGGTTTTAGTTAAAAGTGATTGAATACTTAGTCAAAAATGCTGGGCTCTGTTAACAAACGCCGTAGCTGTGTATAAACTTTTGCTGGTTCCTCACAGTCTATATTAAACTGTATCCAGTCTTTTGGTGAAAGACGAGTACTCTCATAGCGATAGGGCAAAGAGTTGATCGTATTCATAATTTATAGGCACCTTGGTTTAGAGTAGAGAAAGTAATCTGGCCTGCCGACTTTGTTGGGAACTACCCGCGTCCTAGTCACAGATACTAGACGGCTAGCAGGCAGCGAAACAAGAAAATTGTTTGATATGGTTTTAGTTTGGGGTTTCCTTGTTAATTTTTTTTGCTGCGTTGGTTAAATCTTGACCAACTTTTTCCCAATCAGACCTGAGTTTTTGTGAATCGCTTTCAAGAGCTGAGATTTTCATAGTACTATGCGAAAACAACCTCAATATAATAATGGGCATAATTTTTAGGACTTTGCTTAGCCTTAGAAGTAAAGTTTTCTTGACGCAATTAAATTCAGTTTTTAGTTTAATCAAATTGTTTGGTTTACTCATACTTCTAACTCAAAAGGTTTTCCTGGCTGATACTTTTTGACCTCGTTAAACTGGGCATAATATTCTTCTTTGGTAGCCATCGTCCAACCTTTGGTCTGATGACTACGTAAGAAGAAGTGTTAGTGTGCAGACCAGAATGATTAGGGTGCTCTGGGTCAGCTTTGAAAATATATAAGTTGTGTGGTTTAGATTAGTACATTGTAATCTGACTCATCAATATAATTTTCTAGGTTGCAATCTTCTGGCAGTAATTGAATACCGGTTACTTCTATAGTATATTGAGGAACAGAATAACATGAAAATGATGATACCTTTTTTAAATTGTCTAAATTACTAAAATACTTATATAGTATTTTCTTAGCTTTATCAGCCGCTTCATCTTCTGAATTTGCTCCTATTACTATTTCTTGATAAACAGGAAGATAATCATCTGGATAGAATTCCATATCTAGACCGACAAGGTACTTAAGCATTGTTTTTCTCCTTTATTTGTTTAATATTTTAATCAAATTCCGACTCGTCAATAGCACAATAATCCTCTAAATTGTCAGTCTCTTTTAGTTCTTCGACCTCGAAAGCATTTATGTCTTCTAGTTCATAAACAGATTTCTCCACTAGCTCTCTAAGATTTATGCTATACTTAGCGTAATACTTTTCTACTTTCTCAATAGCTATATCTACTGCTTTTTCTTGAGAGTCTGTATCAACACAGACCTGAATAAAGGTGGGGTTGAATCTTAAGTCAAGAGCTACTATATATTTAGTCATCCCATTACTCTTTAAATCTTTTAACAGTTCTGTTTGGAACAAGGTTACGTAGTCCACGCTAGTTTTGGTATCTTGCTGCACGTCTAACTCATCCGCTAGCTGTCTAGTGGCGCCACCAGTAGACCCAACAAGAAGTACTTTCTTATCTGGGTGGTATTGTTTGAAAATTTGATACTCTTCTGCGATTCCTGATTTGCCCCCAATAAACACGGCTGCTGCTAAATCTTTACGGCTTAGCATAGCTTTGCGCATTAGAGATAAACTTTCTTCTCGATCATTATTGACTGCATACATTAAAATAACGTTTTGGTCTATGAGAGCGTCATCACCTAAAAAGTAACTGCTTTGGTAAACAACTACTTTTTTGTAGTAATCAACGCCTAAGTCGTCGCAAACACCTTTAATAATTGGGAGTATAGATGGGTGTCCGCCACAAACTATTCTATGCTTGTGAATAGCAGCAATTACTAGTTCGCGTACAGCAGTTTGGGTTAGGAACTGTGTGTATGAATCTTCTGTATCTGGAACGCTGGCTGATAGAAAAATTGTACTCATGATTCTTTATCCTAAAAATATGTCTTGACTTCCGTCATTAAAGTTTTCTACTGGGAGGCTTTTGCCTCCTTTCACAGGGGTATGCTTGCCGCATAATTTCTTTAGTTTACGCCTTCGTTTTCGTAGGCGGTCTAATCTAGATTTAATAGTTACCAATCTTTTTTGCAAAATAAACCACACTCTAAAACTAAAGTTTCCATTAGGCTTTCTTCTCCCTCCTGAACCCACCACTGGGTGGACAAATCAGCTTCATTAAAATTTTTGTTAAGCCCTAGAAGCTTATATACCATACTTACCAGCTTTGATGATTTCCTTTTTGAGATATAGTCTAGCCTTGAGTTTGTCCAGGTAGCTAACGAGCCTATACAAACAAAGCTCTCCGAGTCTTTATAAGATTTGAACTGCTCTACCCTCCAGATATTTTCGTAATCTTTTGGGCTTACCCAAATACCCCACTCTGTTTCGTTACTATTTAATTGTTTCAAGTAGTCACTCAAGATTTGTTTTTTCATTTTAGTTGTCCTGAAGTTGGATAGTTTGATAGGTTATAACGAGTAGTATTTATTATAAATACTTACTAAGAGTCATTAATGCTTTCTCACTTTAAGGGTCTGCGATAATCATCGCGATGATTATCGCAGCAAAGTACACGATTATCATCACTACAAGCAAAGAACCTATAAGCGCAAGCAAGAAACCGATAAGCAAAAGCAAAACTGTAAGAAGCATAGATAATTCTTCAAGTATAGTTAGCTAAACAATTCGTCGTAATTTTGTTTAAAGTGTTTCTTTAAACTCTGAAGATAGTTCCAAGCTTTTTTAGTCCATATTGCATCTGCCAGCGCATGGTGTTCTAATCCTTGTTGTCTTGGCAAACGTGGGTTTCCTAAGTCATCACAGGTCTGTTTAATATCTTGACAATACATAGGGAATTCTTTAGGTAAGTCCATCATAGTTCCGAATAGTTGGCATAGCACCACCCAATCATAGTCAGCGTAGTAACCAATAAAAGTTACTTTGTTATCGTACTTTTTGCTAGGCATAGTAACAAAATCTAGCAGGGCTACTCTCAACTCCTCTTTAGTTAACTGAAGAGCGTTATCAGAATAGATATGAGGTAAGACATTTTCTTTGACCCACTCGCTAGCTTTAGAAAAATCACATTCTTTGTTGACAGCGTAGAAAGTCCTGTCGTCTTCAGCAACAATTCCTATAGAGATTAAGTCTATAGTTTTTCCATCTTCGATGAATTCTGTATCAATCCAAAATTTCATAAGTTTCTCCTCCTAATAAAAACTGAAAAAGAATTTAGCGCTTAAAGATATCTACGCCTTTAAGGGTCTCCTATAATTATTCCAAGGATTATTCCGGCGGCGCACACAATAATCATGACTAGAAGTGGAAGCCCGATGAGTAAAAGCAATACTGTAAGAAGCATAATTTAACCAACTGTAGTAGGGATGGAAGCTATAATGGTTAGTATTTATAGGTTTAATACTAACCATGTTAATTAGACGTGAGATAAGTGAGTTATTAGCAACTTTACCAGAGCCAAGTAAAGAAGATTATATCGCTCTTGTTATGGCTTTGGCAAACGCGGCGCACTGCACAGTTAAAAATAAAAATGAAGAGCATACTGACGAAAACGTTTCTTGGCATTTCACCAACTTTGTGGTTTATGGTAGGTATGCTCTAGAAAGTAAGGCGACGCAGGAGGATATTTTATATACGTTGGAGGCGATTAAAGTAGCTCCTGCTAAGCGAAGTGTGATTAAGGATGGAAATAAAATCTACCTAGTTAGGACTGAGGAAGCAAAAGAAGATTAAACTAAACTAGAATTACTAATTAGTTTTACTAATTCTTTTTTAATAAAACTTTTAGTCTTTTCAGAGCTGTTTAAATTGAGTAAAAATACAGGCGAGTTAATTTTATGCTCTCTTGCTATCTCAAAGAAAGACAAAGCCACTTTATTTTCATCAAATAGTTGCATTGAGTAACTTAAAGGATTCTGGGAAAAGTAGATTTTCAATCTTGATGTGCTTGCTCCGGCAAAATAAAGTATTTTAGCTGCTCTATCTTGAGTATTTTTTATCTTTTCCTTAAGACTATTTTCTCCTTTTTCTGGGAATAGCTTTTTCATGAAATCTATGTTGGTGCTAATATTAGGGTCAGCCATAACAATAGTTAGTTTTGTATCAGGCTTTCTGAGAAAACTTATTAAATTTGCTTCATTGATTTTTAACCACCCGTCAAAATAATAGATAACAAGAACAATTTCTTTTTCTGAGTTATCAATTAATCGCTTCCAGTCAGCATCGTTAAAAGTCTCATTAAATTTTTCTACACAGCCTAGTCCATCAACCAAGGTCAAAACATGGGAGTCTATAGCATTAACTTTAGATAAAATTGTAGTTGTTCTTTCATCGATAAAATCAAGTTTGTTATTTTTACCAATGCCCACCCTAGTAAAAAATAAATAGATAACAATAAAATTAAATATTCCTGAGCCTATGTCTGGGATCATTTCTGTAAGAAAAGACCAGGGTGGAGTTGCACTTTTAAAAAGATAGTAAGATGCCCATAACATCCCAAAACTTAATAGTGCCGTAATAAATATTAACCAGTCTGTGTTCTTTTGATTGTTATTACTCATTGGTTTTTGCCGGTATTTGTAGTACATGAAAAATAGTGTCAACAATCGACACTATTTTTCTTTGATTATACCTCTGCCGCACTTCTATGCAGAAGTGTCAACCTAGTAGCCAAAAGCTTCCAAGCTGCACTTAAACGGCTCACCTGGAATCGCTTTCACTAGCTCTAGCATACTTTGGGCAATCTCTCTAATTTCTTTCTGGGCATGAGAAGAGTTTCTCATATGCTGAAAGTGCATGAATGATCGGAAGTTAAATTGCACATCGTAGTCAAGCTGTTTGTTATAAGGTAGAAAGTAGCGGGCGCTTTCTTTTGCTCTTGCTCTGCCAAGCTTAGGGGTGAGTTGTTTGACTGCTTCGTGGTAAAGAGCGTGGCTTGTTTCAGTATGGCGATTGAGTAAACCTTGCCAAGTTTCTATTCCTGAATGGATCGCATCGAAAAGTATCTCTGATACTTCTTCACCATCAGGCTCAGTAATAATTATTCCCTCCCAATCTTCTGGTAAGTACCACTGGTCATGTAACTCTTTGTAACGTAACGACGACGAATTTATGTCCACTGCGATCTTATGTTTCAAGCAGTGAATATGAGAAGCAATATCGGCTGTTACTTGAAAGTGTAGAAGACTCCGTATAAATGGAGTAAAGTGTTCATGGTCGTGGAGAAACTTGAGTAGTTCTTGGGGACTCTTTTTCTTTTGCGCTACTGTGGCTTCAAATAAAGCATGAACTCTTTGATTAATCTCTGCTGGTAGCTCGATGTCTAAGTCTAGTTCTGTGCTTTGCCAAGCGGCTAGACAGTGGGATTCATCACTGCCATAGTAACCTAGTAGCCTGACTTGGTTGATGTGCTTATCCATCAGTTGTGGACTCCGTTTTTGGTTTGTTCTGTGGCTGGGTTTAGGTTAGCCTGAAGCTTGCTCAACAAGTCCGCGATTTCCACTAGGGCTTCGGCGATCATCGGTAAGGCTTGGGTGTTAGTAACTAGCTCGTTTATATTTTTTCTGGTTAGGATGATGCTTTCTTCTGCTTCAACAATGGGTTTGTATTCTTGGGACTCTTCTGGCTCTTCTACAATACTGGTTTGCTCACTCTCAGAGTCGTCTGCTTTAAGCCTATTATTTTGGACTTCTTTGGCGGTGGGCTTGTAAAAAGTCTTTTTAACTGTGTCAAAGATTAGAAATCCGCTAGCGGGGTTAAGAAGGTATGAGAGCGTTCCAGTCGAAATTTGATTTTGCAGTATTAGCTCTTCGACTTCTCTTCGTGTATAAGACTCACCTGCTTTTAACAAGGCGTATAGCCTTGCGACTTCGCCATGTCTAGGGGTTCTAAGTTGTTGATTTTCTGGAAGATTATGGTCGAACCGGCGATTGATTTCGGTAATTTCATCATCACATGGGCGCCGATAAAGATTATGTCCTGTCTTCTCTAGAAAAATGTTTAGGCGTAGAAGATTGCTAATTGAGGAGTAGTTTATTCCTCGTTCTAGAGCCATCTGATTTAACTGTTGGTGGGTGTATTCTTGGTTGGGAATCAGCAAGTCAAAGAGAACTTTCATCTCGCCTTTTGATGGACGTCTGTAAGATGCTTTCATTAGTGTTAAACCTCAAAAAAAGTTAGCAGTAAGAAAAAAATAACGAGCTAGAAGTTTAAGCGAGTTCTTTTACGGGGCGTTTACGCACAAAATTAATGTGGTAATAATTGCCATTAGAATCTTGAACCTTGATGAAAACTTCATTGATACTAGCCATATCTTGGAAATCTTCCATCAACCCGTTTATAGACGATAGCCCGAGTTTTCGCAGTTCATGACTCTCAAAAGTGATACCACTGACATCGGGGATTTTCGCGATCCTGGCGTACACTGTTTCAACTTGGTTAGGTAGAGGACGTTTAAATTTGCCATCTTCTACTTTTTCTAAGTATGTGCTGCCAATCAAATTTTGTGGGGTATACTGTCCACAATCGTTCTCATGAGCTATTTTGCAAATCTCTTTGAACGTATAAACTTTTCCGGGTTCTAATAAAGAATATAGAACTTTGATTTTGCCTTTTTGAGGTTCTTTGTGATTAGTTTTCATAGTTTAGTTTCGGTAAAGTTTGGTAAGTGTTTCTGCTAGTAACTGAGTTGGCTCCGCATCTGGGATGCGAATGAGATTGGTTTCCGATTGGTCTAGACCATTTAGGTAAGCCTTGTAGTTATCTTCATAGGCTTTATAAAATGAGTCTTCTATTAGCAGTAAGTGACTAATGACAGGTAAAGTTTTAACGGCTCTGTCGTATTCAAACTTTAGCTTGGTCATTTCTTTTTCTGTTAAGATTGCTGGTGCGATTACGTGATAGAAGTCGTGGTAGTTTCCTTCGACCATGGCGCCTTGTTGATAAGCGTAGATTGTTTGGGCATAACTTTCTCTCATTGAATTTTGTAGGCTATTAAAATCCCCTGGAGAAGTGTTATAAGATGCCCAAATTACTCGTTTAGATATATGGCGAGAAAGCTCTTTAACGAAAACATGATTATGCCAAGGAGAGATTACTATCATAAGAGTTTATAAACTGGTTGTATTCTGCGGTCATCGTTGCTAATTTTAGCATACTTACCTCCGTAGGTAGTGAAATTATTAGGATCAGGTCGGCTTGTGTTTTAAGTTTAGTAAGGGTTTTAAGGTGCTCAATTTTCTTTACCAAAATTGAGTAGTTGTTAATTGACTTATAAACTTTTTTGTTTTTTGTTAAGTTATAAACTATGACAGAGAAAGTGGCTAGGTTATCATGCCGCTCATTTGGATTAAATTCTAAAACTAATGACCCTTTAAATTGGTAAGAAGCAAATAAACTGTGCATAAGTTTGGTGAGTTTTTCAAAAGTCATTTCTGGGTTTTGAAACTTTGGCTCTGGTATCTCTACGTTTAAAGTTTGAAATAAAGATTCACTCTGCTCTTGAAAGTTTTGGCATACAGTACCTGGAGTTAGCCTGGCAAATAAGTTAGGTAGAGTGTAGGGTAAATAATTGCCACCCATAAAGGAGAGTTTGGTAAAGAATGGGTTGGGGCTGTCTAATGCGTTTACTCCTGGAGTTAGTTCAAACCTATCAGTTTTGTGATCCCATTTTATTTGCATAGCTGCTTCTGCTACAGCGTGGCGGTGAATCTGCCTGATGATAATGTGATTATCTGGTGTGACTTCAAAATCACCCCAATAGCTCTTTACTAAAATGTTTTCATTTTCTAGCTTATGTAGGGATGGGTAGGCAAAGAATGCAACTAATTGGTCATAGTCAACTTTTGGGATGTCGAAGTAAGGGTAATCGCTACTGTTACTTACTGCTCGTTTGAAACGTTTTAGGTGATACATTTCCTCTTGAGTGATAGATTCGGAAATGCAGAAAGTGTAACCAAAGGTTTGGGGGTAAACATCTGTTGGGGTAGTTTTACTTAGCTTGACTTTTAGCTCAACAAACCTAGCTAGAGCTGAGTAACCAAGATAGTCATAAATTAAGTCCAGGCTGTGCATAAAGATTTGGCAGAATAAAAGAGTTAGCATTAAACGAGTCAAGGCTGTTGATTAGTATATCAGCCAGTTGATGATTTCCTGGGACTAGTTCTTGTTTAATTAAAGCTTTATGGTAGTAGTCAGGGGGCGGGGTATCATCAGGGCTGTCTATATACTTTTGAAGTTTTAAGCGATACTGTAAGTCAGTTTGGGGAAAGAGTAAGTAGAATTTGAGGATGTCTTCGCGATCGCTAAGTATTAGACTGGCTACTTCTCCTTTAGCATTTTTAATCCCTATGCGGGAATGAATCCCTAGGACTTGGAGAAAAGCTTGCAGAATATAGCTTACTACTGGGGATGGTGGGGCCAGGATGATTATGCCTTTGTGATAGTCAGCTAAGTCACTCTCGTTTATGAATTTACAGTTATGGTCAAAGCAGCTTTGTAAGAAGCCATAGGTAAAATCGTATGAGTCTTTTCTTAGTAAAGATATAGGGTTTATAAAGCTGGTGTATAAGTGAGTGAGTTTTGGTGTAGCAATTTTATAGTAATTTTGATATTGGTTAATTTGAATATTCTCTAGGTGGTTAATCTGTTCTAAGTGTTGAACTAATGGGTCGAGATGTTTTGTTTGCTTTTTAATAAATATGAATTCGGGGCTGTGGATATGGGAGTAATGCAGTTTACCTACTACCCACCCTAAAGAGTAATCGGTGGTGTGTTGATTAAAGACGCGATTAATATTGCTGGGGTTAGATAGCCAGACTTTTTCACTTTGGTAAATGTGGTCTGTGAATAAATAATGTCCTTGCTCTAATTGTGTGAAGTGAACTTTATCGCTAGTGTAAAGGTTAACTTGCTGAACTCGATAAAGTCGAGACCCGTGATAAATTAGTGGGTCGGTTTGTTGGGCTAATTCCCCGATGGTGGTTATGCCTTTATTTGTGGCGACGATTGAGTTTAAACTGACGCCCATCAGTTTCCTGCCTCTAAAGTATAGTTGGCACGATTGGCAGATAGTTTTGCCTCAGTAATTTTCTTAAGTATTTGAGTACGTTTGTGAGGGAGTTCATCGGCTAATACTTCAAAAACGAGATGTTTAAATTCTTCGTGTTCAGTGGTCATCTTTTTATACACGTTGAATTTCTCGGTGATTTGAACTCCTAGCGCTAGAGTTTGTCTTAACTCACTAGTGTATCTTTGAGCAATGTCGTCATTGGTTCCTTCTAGTCGAGCGATTTGTCGGTTGATTATATTGAATAAATCTTGGAGACGTTCAGTTACATCAAAGACTGAGTTACGTTGATAGTTAATTTGTTCGCTAGGTTTAAGCTTGTCGTAATATTTGAAGAAGCGACTAACTGTTGTGGGGTCAATCGCGAAGGTTTTACCAATAGCGGTTAAGGTCATTCCTTGTTTGCGCATCTTGATTAGTTCACCACCTATACCTAAGCGAGTGACTAAAGATTGCTTTTTACTGATTGCCTCGTTGGGTACTATTTTTATGGGGCTAGTCTGAGTATCAAGTATATCCACTAGGGTAGCGATGGTGTGGTTGTATAAGTCTAACTCTACTCTTTGTTCTGGTGAAAGTTGTTCTCTAACTCTGGCTGCGAACAATGCGAAGTTGTTTTTGAGACTGAGAAATTCTTCAATAAAAGCTAGGCTATCATTGACGGTGTTATCATCGTTATTTGGTAAGTTGAAATCAGGAGCGCTAAACATTTTTTTTTCTTCTTGCTTTTTTGATGGTGGTTGTTACTTGATTATATAAAGTTTGGGTTACATCAGGAAGCATTTCAGGTGGTAGGTCAGGGTGCCGCAGGAGAAGCAGTAGGGTATCCATTGCTTTGCTAAGCTGTTTAGTTATCGTACTTTGGGCGACCCCATAAGCTTTGGCGATATTCTCTTGCTGTTTTCCTGTGACCCATACTCCCCAAATTAGCATATAGTAATGGGGAGAATGGTTTTTAAGTAATAAAAGCTGGTCTTTGATTAGGTCTATTGTATATACTTCCCTGGTTAACGGATGTACCCAATCTTCGTCATGGGGGAAATCGCTTTTTAAATAATCTAGTAAGCTTTTTTGAACTTCTAGGTTTGTCGATTTGGGCTGGCGTTTTATGTATCTGCCTTTTCTGAACATATTAGTGGAAGTAAGATATTAACTGTGTCTGCTTCTTTTAATGCGGCTGGAAAGTTAGGGAGGTTGGCATAAACTGCTCGGCGAAGTTGTGTACTAAGATGAGATTTTACTCCTATAGAGAATCTATAATTTTCTTCTAAGTCCTCTGAGTCAGAGTCATACGCATTCTCAGTAGTTAGCTGAAGGTAGATAACTCCAGCTAAGTTCACTACTTTTCCTGACCCTAGCTGAGTGAGTAATTCTTGTTTAAAGATAGTCATTATCCGCCGAGTGTCTACTGGGGAGAACCCTGCATGAATTAGAGCCTGAGCAATACTATCTTTGTTGGAGTTACTCAGGCTAGCCATTTTAGGCGGCTTCATATTACGAGTAAATGGTTGTGGTTAGGCCAGCATAATCCAAGGTAAGGACAGACCGCTGTTACTTTATCGGTTTTATAATCTCTTTTGAGGCAAGGGGTATTATAATCGGTGGGTCTTTTACGAGTGTAGGCTTGTTCTTGCTGGAGTGTTTGATAAAGCTCTACTGCGTAGTTGACTTGTTCTAAAATAATCTCTTCTTTGGTTTGAGCTAAGACAAACTCCCCTGAACGAATGTGGTGAATACCAATGATGTCAGGGTACTTACCAAAGATTTGTTTATAGGCAAAGGCGTAAATATTAAGTTGGGAATGGAGAAATACTTCTTGTTGGCTGGGTTTCTTTTTTGAGGTTTTATGGTCGATGATCGCGATTCGACCATCTGGCAATTTTACTATCCAGTCGATGATTCCATAGAAGTAGGTATTTTGTTGACCTGGTAACTCTACCAAGTTGTCTTCGCTATCAGAGAATACATATTCAGTTCCTAGGGTCTCTGCTGCCCACTTAGGTAGCTGTGAGTAGCAGCCGAATAGGTAAATCTCGGCGAATAATTTACTAAGGGTTCCACCTTCTGTGAATATAGGGAGTCCTTGATAGGGTAGGTCAAGATAGTATTTATCTTGGTGTAGGTTTGCGGCTTTTAGTTCTGCTGTAAAGCTACCACTAGGATAGTTAAAGGGGTCTTTTAAGGGTGTGCCGTTAGCGTTTCTGATTGGGTAATCTTCTTCTTTACATTGGCTAGAAGCTCTGTACAATAAATGAGCTAGCTTTTGGGCTATTTCTGCCACTGTGTCTAATATTTCTTGGTAATTAACAATGCCTATTTCTTCTAGCCAAACGGGAAGATTATAGGTAAAAATTTCATGGGGAACTGCGGCTTTATCTTTTATCCGTTCTTCTAAGATTTTATGCACACAGCTTCCCATGAATAAACTTTCGTTGACTGTTTTTGGAGCAGGGATTTTATCAATGTGCTTATTTTTGAATAAGCGCGCACAGGATAAGTAAGTTTCTAGTTTGCTAAAGCTGATGAGAGTCTTTTGGTTTTCCGTATAAATCATGGACTTGTTTTATATCAAGTTGCTGATTTATTATAGCACCTGCTAGACCTATAGCGATAGCGTCTCCTTGATGGGTGTCTTTGGTTTTGAAATAGTTTTTAGACTCCTTCTTGTCTTTTAACTTGAGTAGGGTTCTCCAGGAGTTTTTGACTATTGGATTTGAGGATATAGAGACAAAAGGAATATTGTCTTTGTATAGCCTGAGCTTTATAATAGTTTCGACTATGAGAAGTACTTCCCAAGCACCTGGACTGTCTCTAGGTCTATAAGTTTGTTCGAGATAAACTGTCGTCGGTTTATACATCGCTACAAGGTTTTCTATGCTACTCTCAATTTGAATTAATCGGTCAAGGTTTTCTTGCTGCGGTCGGGTGGTTATCGTGCCATAGTCAATTAAGACTAGCGGGTTAAGTTTAATTGCACTCCAACCGGTCGAGGCTAAAGCTTGGTCTAAACTCAAGATAACTGTGGAAGAGAGCTCATCGCGTTCCATAGGGAGGGTTTGACACTAATAATAGCTTGTTGTATAAACTCTTGAAGTTTGTCTGTGTCTAGCACACGAGAAGACACATCGATAAAAGCGATCGCCACTTCTAGGGGAACTAATTCAGTCTGTTTTTTTAGCATCAGCTCAACTTCAGTGTCTTCAAGTACATGAGACCCTACCTGTTTACAGTAGTTTCTATAGTCCTGATGGCAGTAATGGCAGGCTTGAACATAGTTAATTAAGTACTTCGCTATTTGGGGATTATTCATCCTTATTTGCTGGCTTACTAAAGCGGTTAAGTCTTTATCTAAATTTAAAGTAGAAGTAATATCGTCTGAGCCATAACGGCTAACTAGATAATTTTGATAGTCATCCAGGGTTTTAATCGCCATTGTTTTTCAACCATTTCTTAAAGGAAGGGGGTAGGGGTTTGTTATTGACAGGCAAGTAAAAGCTGTCAATGCCGCTACTATTTAACATCGGTAAATAATTTAAGCTTGATTTAAGCTTAGCCTTTTCTTCTTGGTTGTCACAGTAGTCGTAGAGAGTTTTTACCTTAGTATTGTTATGGGTATTTTCATACTTTATCCAGTGAGTGGGTAGTGCTAACCTTGGTTTCAGGTATTTTAGTATATCAGTAAAATCTCGCTCTATTATTTTTTCTTTGCACCAGTTCCCTAAAAGAGCGTATACATACGGAACGTGTATACTCGTAGCTGGGTGAGCCAAAAGCTCTAGATAGTGAGAAGTTACAATCCCGCCATTATGCTTTTTAAAGTTGAATGGTGTGCTGCCAATTGCTTGGGAGAAATAACGCTGTCTGATTAATTTTGTTATCTCAATCAACAAGTTTAATTTTGGGTCATGCCTAGTGGTTACTTTACAGGTATTTGTTCCTTCGAGGTCTAGGTAGCGAAAACTCTCTTTGTTTGAATAGACAGGCAGGTTATAGCTATCTGTTGATAACTTTAATTTAGTAACTAAGTGAACTGTCTCTTTGGATATTGCCTTTATGGAGTCTAGATAACCAAGGGTAGGGTAGTAAATTGCATGGGCAATGATGATATTCAGGTCTGGGATTTCGGTTAAAGAGGAAAGTTTAGGGGGGATTCTAGAATCATTATTATAGTGAACTACTATAGCGATTCTAATCCCCGCTAAAACTTCTTCTGTAAGATAGAAATAAACGTTCACAACAAAACGCTGGTTATATACTCCGGGTAGGATGGGTAAAGAGTTTGAATTATTTGACTAAATTGTCTGATATAGTCAGGAGTGTTTTTAAATAACCGCCACAGATAGGGGTGTAAGATTTCTTCTTGTGCCATATACTTTAAACAGAACTGCTCTAAAGAGAGTGTATTACTATGAGCATATTTGATAAATTCATCTTGGGTTAAGCTATTAGAATACCAATCATTAAAATCTTTAATGCCTGGTTTTTCAGGGGGCAATAAACAGTCAATCTGAATTTTAGGGGATTGAAGTTTTAATTCAATCAGGTTAGGCAATACTCTTGCCCAAGATTTATATTTGCCTGCATTTTTTTCTCCTTGTTTAATTTTATCATTATCAAATAGTGCTGTGAGTTTGGATAGATGCGGGAGATGGTAAGATAGCGGCACTAGGCTAGATTCGACTCCAAGCATACTGATAGCTGGTAAACCTAAGCTGAGTATGCTTAATCCATCTGTGATGCCTTCTGTTAGGTAAACTTTTGGTTCATTTATTACTCCGGCTAAATTGTAAAAAAGATTATTGATTGGTGAGACACTCTCAGCATTTTTGGTGGCTAACCATCTCAAGTCATTATCGGGGTCAAGGCTTCTTCCTTGTAGATGTAGAAGATTGCCTTTATAGTCAGTGATAGGGAAAATAACTCTGTTGGTTAGAAGGTCTCTTCCATAACGGTTTGTTAGTCCAAGTCGCTCACTTGTAGCCTGACTAACCCCATTTTGACTTAAGTAGTCTGGTTCATTAGGTGCGTACCCAATAGGTTGATTAGTCAGGTGAAGATTGCGGTTTTCAAGATATGAATAAGCTTGGGGGTATTTATGAAAGGCAGCATAGTAGATGGAGAAGATTTGCTCCATCTCTTTCGTTCGCCGACTAAGTGCGTAACTTTGCTGTTTAATCTGGTGGTCATTAACTAACAGGCTATGACCTTCTTTGCGGCTTCTAGTTACTTCGGCCTTGAGTAAAAGGTCAATGAAATCCCCACCGGAGTGAGCAAGGCAAGAAGGTAGATAGCATTTATAGTAAGTCTGGCGAATGACTAGTTTTTTCTGCCCTTGACAGAAAGGGCAGGTGTTGTAACCAACCTTAAGGTTAAAGTTGGTTAGCTCGTTGAGTTTAAGTAGGTGGGAATTGGTCATCCAAGGATTTTAACTCTTTGAGTAAGCTCTCGTTAGTTATCTCTTTCACTGCGTCTGGGAAAGCTTTTTTCACAGCGTTAATCCGTGAGATTGAATTTCGCAGTAGGTAGTTATCTTCGATGTCTTTAAAGTCTATGATGTACACTTTGTGTTTACCCTCTGCTGTTCTAGTGAATCGTCCTAGTTGTTGGATAATACGTTTAGCAGAAGAGCCTCCACCTGCGATTATACCTAGTCCTAGGTTGGGGATGTTTAAACCTTCGTTAAAAATAGAGGAGGCAATGAGTAACCGGATTCGTCCTTCTTTGAGAAGATTAACAGTAGTTACTCTTTCTACTAAGGGTGTCTCGCCACTAATGAAGTCTGTTCTGACTCGATGACGTTTGAATAACTGGCTTAGCAATTTTCCGTGTTCGATAGACTCTACTAAGATTAAGGCAGGGTGAGTTTTAGAATACTCGTTTGTGAGATAGGCTTTTGCAAAGTTTAGGATGTAGTTATTTCTCACTGAGTTTTGAACAAGGCTGGTTTTGTAGACTAGCTCTCTAGATGGCTTCTTCTCGTCGGAGGTGTATAAGATTGGGCAGCTTGTGGTGACTACTGCATAAGTAGGTTCTACAATCTTTTCTTGGCTGACCATTTCACTAGCAGGGATTCTGAGTGTGATTGGACCTAGTAACCCTTCCATTACTGCTGTATCGCCTTCTTCTCTTATGGCTGTGGCGCTTAAACCTAGTCGATAGGGGGCATTAGGCATCGCTTCACAGATAGTTTTATAGGTGGTGTTATCTCCTGCGTTATGGCATTCGTCAATCACTAAAACTTTAATGTTTTGTAGAAGACTAGGATACTGTAAAGCGATTCTGTAGAGGGAATCATCTACTGCCACGTTTACTCGATGGAAAGTTTTTTTATGACCACTGATTCTGCCCACCGGCTCATCTATTACTTGCTCAATTTCTAAAGCGAGTTGCTCCATAATTTCTCGACGGGGAGTAATTATCATGACTTCTTCAGTAGGGAAGTGGTTAGTGTAATGAGCGATTACTTTAGATTTTCCACTGGCGGTGGGAGCCTGGATTATACATCTAGCTTGAAGAAGAGCTTCTTTGAGCATTTCTTTTTGGTGTTCCCACAACTCCGCAGGTTCGATTAGAGGAGTTTGAAATACAGATTCTATATTCTGCTCAAGCTCTATCTCGAAACCATAGTTTCTGAGGGCATTGTATACGCGACTCAGTAGACCAGTATAAAAGCGATTCTGTTGGTCAAGGATGGGCACTAAATCAGATTCTCTGTATTTGTCAGGTCTTTTGCTGTTTAGATAGGCAATTTTTCTGCTTCGATACGAAAGGATATTTGCTATTAAATTTGACTTTGTTACAGAGTCAAGCTGGTCAATTTGCGCCCAGACTGGGTTGTATTTAATCGAAATTGTTTTTGTAATAACAGCCATGTTAAAAAAATAGCAAGGGTTGATTCCTTGCTATTATATTAGGAGTTAACAGAAAAAGATACCCTAGACTTGGAAGACTTCGGGACTATTAGCGTTATTTTCTGTAGCAGCTTCTATTACTTTTAAGTCTTCTCCGGCAACTTCTTTAACTCGTCTCATTGGTAATTCAGTAGGACGAGTGGGTAAGTTTTGTTTGTCTTTGAATGCAGTGATTTTTTCTGAATAAATACTCGCTGCTTTGAGGTATTTTTTCTTAAAGTCAGTGGATTCAATAGAGATACTGCGGAAAGCAGGAATGCGGTCTAGGTTTGAGATGGAAGTGACTGGGGTGGCGCGGTACATTTCAACGTACTCCCCACAGAAAATGTTTTGGTCAGGATGAATAGGACTCCCATTAGTTTTATCTAGGGGGTAATAACTATTAGCCTCGATTAGACCGTCGATGTAAGTCTTGATTGTTTGAACATCTTTAGGAACGTAGCCACCAGGGATAACTGCGTCTGAGGAAGTTTTAACAACTGTGTTGTATTTGGGGTCATCGCCAAGTTTTCTCCAGCCAGTTGCTTTGCTGAAAGTCATAGTGACGATTACTGGTTCTGCGAAGGGTTTGGAACCATCTTCAGCTTCTAGGTCCTCGATGGGGCGCCACTCGATAGTATATTGCCCTGCTTTAGATAAGTCTTTTTTCAGAACACCCACTTCAAAAATACAAAAGACGATGACAAAACGTCCAGCACAGACTGACACTTCTTCTTTACCTGCTGCGGTTTTTACAGCAACTTTGTTTTGACCTTTGGCGACACACTCGACGCAGGACATTCCTTTAGAACCGAAGGGCATTAGTAAAGAAAGTTTGGGGTCAGGTGAGCCTTTGTAGTTAGGGTCTTTTAATCCTTCAGACCAAACTTCAGGGTTGCTTAGAGCGAAGTTGGTGAAAGGCATTGTAGAAACAAATGCACTGCCATCGTCATTGACTCGTCCGATAGTACGGCAGACTGGTAGGTTTGGGCTACCTTTGGCTTCACCTGGTTCTTTAGTTTTAAGTAAGGGTGAGTTTTCTCCCCAGTGTTCTAAACCGCCGTAGCCCTTTAAGATAACACCGCGTAAGGCTTCGATTTTAAAACCACTTTCATCGGTGACTCCTTCTTTGAAGAAGAAATCTTCTGGCTCAGAGTTTAAGCATTTCTTGCCTTTTTGTGGGCTGATGTAAGGAAATGCTTGTCCGTCTGGCTCGTAGTAGGTGTTAGACTTTTTGGAGGAAGAAGTGGCTTTTAAACGGTCTTGCTCAGTTTTGTCTACTTTGATTAAGTCAAATATAGAGAAGAGTTCTTGAGTCTCGTCTGTTGTTTCAGTGATTTGTGCGCTTTGCTTTTTGGTGTTCATGATTTGGTTTAGTAATTTAAGAGTTTTGTGAAGGCTATTAAGGCCTCAGTGGAAGGTAAAAAGTTGTAAAACCTTGCGGTTTTTTTAGCAGTAAAAGTGTAGCCAGGATATGAAGGCTGCCTATACACTGTGTTTGTTTTATAAACCCAGGTGAAAAACTGCTTGACGAGTAAGTCAGGTTGGTTAATGTATAACTCTCCTTTATACTCTAGCATCTGGTCATAATATAGCAGTAATTCACTACAGTAAGCTTTGTGGTCGTAGAGTAGTGATTTAAATTGGTAGGTTTTTAGTTCCCAAGGGCAAACAAAGTATTTTAGGTATAGATATCTATCTAACTCTGCTAGTTTAAGAACGTTTCTGAAATCTGGTTTAGGGTAGTTTGGTGTATAAACTTTTTCTACAGCTAAGCCAGTTATGCCTGCTACTATTATAGCTTGGTCTTCAAGTTTTTCTGTTGGATATTTAAGGTCATGGGCTATTCTAAATGGGTGGTTTTTGATATCTTGATTGCTGTTGACAATCAGTCTAGCTTCTAGTGATTGTTCTTTATAGTCTACGGTAATTTTTAGCTCTTCAATGTGACCACCAAGAATTTTCTTAAAGTCTTTTTTGGGGTTGCGGGATAAGACGAAAACTCTTTGCGATAATTTGGGTTCCGCAAAGAGTATTTTTATCTTGCTTCGAGAGGTGCTAGTAAACATTACTACTAGATTAGTAAGTTGATTATCCATCCCTGTGTTTTTGATGTAGGCTAGATAATCAGTCTCGCTAGGGTCTCGAAGAAAGATGGTTTTGTCTAAGTCTTGTTGCAGTTCCCACCAAAGAGCATCAGAGGGATTTTGTAGAATGTATACTTTGCCTCCGGCTAAAGATGGCAGACTAGTCGTCAAGTAAGTTGGGGGCATTGTTGCTGTGGGTATATAGATTAGGGTCTACTAGTTTCTTACCGATGAGCGATCGCCATAAGTGCCAAGGGGCGACTGCACTGCCGGAAACGATGTGCCGGTAAATTAAGTTATAAGCTTCTAGTTGGTCAGGGGTGCTATAGCCATTTAAGATACTGTTATCAATATCATCTAGTAAGTCTTGGAGAACTGCACTTTGGTCATAGCTAGTACTGATGGATTCCCAAAGGCTTTTTAATTCCTTAAAAGAGTCACCAGATATAGCGGTAGATAATAGATGCCAGAATTTGTCCCTGACTTCTGGGGGAATATAGCGTAAGATTTGGGCTGCTACATCAGGGTTAAATGTATCTGAAGCTGCTGCGACTAGTTCGTATCCTCTGATGGCTTCTCGTAAAGACCCCTCGGCATACTTAGCGATAAAGTTTGCTGTGGGAGACGGCAAATGAGGGAATCGCTTTTTGAGAAAGGCAAGGGTTTCTAAATGGGTGAATGACTTGAAGTAGAAAGGAACTCCTCTTGACTTTAGGGATTTAATTAGTTGAGGGTCTTTGAGTCTGATTTTTTCTTCATTCATTGTTAGTAGAATCCAGACCACTCTGTTTTTGCTCATGACTGAAGAGAGTTCCGTAAAGTGCAGCATATTGTATAAATTGGCTATGTCCACTGACTGCAATTCATCGACCACTACTATCTTCCAGTACTTAGTAGGGTCGTTGATAGTATGGGGTGGTTTATAGGATTCGGTTATAGCCGCGTTAAATTGTTTGGTTAAGGACTCCCCATTTTTAGATTTGCATATCCAGATAACGTTATCTGTTTTTTCTCTATCTCTAGGGTCTACTAGGCAACTGGCACAAACTCCACAGGGGTTAATAGTTTCGTCTGTTCGATTTTGGCAGAACAGACTTTTAATAAATAGATTGACTGTGGAGGTTTTGCCTACTCCTGATGGGCCGCAAACGTACATCAAGTAGGGTAGGTCGTTATTTTGGATATACTTTTTAAGCTGGTTTGCTATTTGTGGATGTCCTTCTAGTTCTTCCCAGGTTTGAGGTGAGAGAGTGTTGGCTAAATTGCGATTGTCTGTCATGGTTGGTTCAAGTAGTTTAAGGTTTCTTTGGTTAGCTTGCGGTAGTTGACTAAGGCTAAGTGGTCTTGGTTAAGTCCATCGGGTTCAAAATCCAACAAGGCACTAGCTGTTTTTAACTTTTCGGCCAGCAGAGTGTACTTGTGCTGGTCAATCATACCATGGTTGACTAGATAATTAACAGTAATCGCTTTATGGGGTGAACCTGGACGCACTACTCTATGTATTGCTTGCTGTAGCTTTAAGGCTTGCCAGGGTAGGTCGTAGAAAATTACTTGTCCTGCTGAGTTTAAGTCGATGGATTCCGCTGAGAGGTTAATAGAGAATATACCAATTAGAGTATCTGGGTTAAAAAGGAATTCACTAACTGCGTGTTCTCTCATATCAGCCGACATGGATTTAGGACTAGCGTCAGGGTCTTGGGCATACAGGCGGATGACGTTATGGTGGGGATAAAGTCTAGCAAAGTACTCATGTAGAAAACGTCCTGTCTCAACGTAAGAAACAAAGATTGCTGTCTTTTGGTTAAGGGCGATCGCTTCACTAATTAACGTGGCGCATTTATCAAGTTTATGATTGGGGACGTCGATGGGAGGAAGGGAGGAGAGTTTGATTAAGGGAGTAAGAATCGATAGGGCGGTGTTAGTATTTATGCTGGCGATTCTTTCTAGCTTCTCCAATTCGGATTTCGCTTGCAGTAAATAGTCTCGGTATAATTTTCTGTGGGAGGGATGAGGAAGAATGACGCAAGGGTTATCTTTTTGCTGAGGGATGAAGACGGATTCTTTTATACCTGGGTCAGTTAGTCGGACTCGATGTATAAATTTTCTAGCGAGTTTTGAATATCTGGGGATGCGGGTACAAAGTAAGTCGGGGAGGTAGCGGGTGGTTGTGGTGATAATCTCATCTCCTCCACCGGCGTAATTGGTTTTGATTTGCTTACGAGAATTAAACTCGTTGGCTAACCCACCGTTAGAGTAAGGGAAGTTGCTATGGTAGGTTAATCCGCATAGAAGTTCTACTAAGTCTAGTCTTCCATCGCTAAGGGTGCCTGAGATAAATAAAACTCGTTTGGCTAGGTGGGTGATGTATTCCCAGTGTTTGGTGCGGTCGGTTTTCTTTTTGAGTAAATGGGCTTCATCAACAACTAATAGGGAAGGGGTCAAGTGTCTTTTTTTGATAAGCCTAGAAATGTAAGGTCTACTAGTTTTAGCTAGGGTTTTTGATTTACGCTTAATGAAGTCAAGGGTATATATCCAAATGGGGGCACTGGAGGTTAGCATTTGTTTCTCGGTGTTTATAACTTCTACTTCTCCTTTTAACGCTGCTATTTTTTGCAAGTCGATTAACCATCGGCTAGAAGCTGATAGCAGAGAAGGGGCTGCGATTTGGATTTGTCCAGGTCGGGATAAGTGGGTGTAGACAGTGGCGATTAGTAAACCTGTGATTAGGGTCTTACCCAACCCCATGGAACCACCACAAATGTTATGGGGGCGGGTGGCATAGATTGCGGCTAGTTGGTATTGGTATTCACGGTACTCTGCTTGGGGGTTGTCTTTGATGAATTGGGTGTAGACTGCGATCGCTTTGTTTAGCCATTGAGGGTAGGTAGCGATTTCGGTGATTATTTCTGACTGGACTAGTTGGCAGTCTTGCGTGTATTGGTCTAGTTGGAATTCCATAGTTGTTTGCTTTCGATAACGGCTTTTACTAACTTTGCAGAGTTGAAATAGGGGGAATTCCTTGTGGTTAATACACAATCTTCTCCATAGTGAAATACGACTTTATCGCCAGTGATGTAAATCCCATAGGCTAATAAACTGTTTTTGGGTAAATACTTTTCTTTAAGCTTAAAGTGCAGATTGATAAAAAACTCTACGCGGATATCTATATATTGATAATCCATATTTAAATCTCTCCATGCCATTACCATGGAGGTGTAATCCACTGTGAATTTTCTAGGAGTGTTAAAATAAAATTTTGCTGAGTAGGCAGATGAACCTTTAAACTCGTTTAGGATAACAGGGTTTTCAGAAGGTTTTAAGTAACAAAGGATTTTGGGGATTTTTTTATCCCAGATTTCTTTTAGAATGTTGTTGTCCATCTTAGTTACTGTTTGGTTTTAGGTCTAAGCCAAATTCCATATTCTTTTGCTTTCAATCATTGCTTTTGCCAAAGAGATAGAGTTTAAATGAGGAGAATCTTTTGGTGCCAGTAAGGATTCTTCCCCTAGATGAATTGCGGCTGTATCCCCAGTAATATAAACGCCATAAGCTAATAAACTGTTTTCAGGTAAGTACTTTTCTATAAAATCAAAGTAGATATTGATTGAAACATTAGCAGAGATGTCGATACTTCTAGGGTCTATTAAGAATTTTGTAGGGTGGTCGATTATAAATTTTCTGGGAGTGTAAAAGTAAAACCTTGCTGATTGTTTATATGGATTTTTAAAATCAGCTAAAACAGCAGAGTCTACATGAGGTTTTAAATAGCATAATACTTTATGGATTCTAGTATCCCAGATTTCTTTTAGTATGTTGTTGTCCATTTTAAGTAGGTAGGTAAGGTTTTAGGTCTAAGCCAAATTCCATTTGATTCCAGAAGGTTCTACTTTCATCAATCTTTTTGGTTAGAGTAATGGCTGATAGAAGCTCTCGCTCTTTTTTGGACAAAAGAAGTTCAGAGCCTAAGCAAACAATTGTGTCAGAGCCTGTGTCTTCATCTTCTTTGTACATCCCATATAATAAAATCTGTTTGGTTAATCCTCGGTCTTTCATGCTTGATAAATAGTCAAAAGGATTGAATATAGATATATGAGATAAGCCCATATTTAATAGGCTTATCCTGTGGCTTGTATTCTTGAAGAGGATTATTTTTTCCATGACTTTATGATATTCAAGCATATCAATAAAATCTGTTTTCGGCCAAACCATTAAGAAGACTGGTTTATTCTCGTCCCAAATGTCCATCAGTTCCATAGTTCTTTACTCTCAGCGATTATTTTTGCTAGCTCGATAGGGTTGGGTGGGCGATGTTCGCCATAAAGATAAGTGTTTCCTAAACAGTATAGGGCATCGGTGTCGCTGGTACAAATTCCATAGGCTAGTAGAGGAATTTTGTTTGCATCCGGCCCGAAGAGTATACGCGCAAAATCATTGATGGAGGTGAATAGTTGGGCGGGGTTAGAAACACGCTGAGACTCGTTAAGTATTCTCATAGAAAATCGGCGGTCGTCATAAAACTTCATCGCTACTTTCTGAGTGTATAAATGTTTCTGAGATTTTAGTCCTTCAAAAATACGTTGAATCTTTTCAATCAAGCCATCAGATTTAACGTAGAAAAATATAGCTGGTTTCGTCTCATCCCAAATGTCAGCTAGTTCCATATTTGTTTGCTCTCAGCGATTGCTTTTGTTAACTTTAAAATAGGCTGCTCTTCATCATAAAAAGATTCTCGTCCATAATTGTAAAGGATTGAATCGCCTATAGAACCTTTATAAAAACCGTATATAAGCAAAGAGTTTTTTGTAAACTCTCTCTTTAACTGAGTTAAACAAAAAGCCAAATCAGAGGTAGAAAAGAAGTCTATGCCATTCCCAGGAAAGCTAACTAATACAACATTGTTTGCTTTAGCCTCTACTATTTCAGGGCGAAAGTTACGCAAGAAAGGTTGAGTTCTGCCCAAAGCTGGTTGTTCTTCTAAGAAACTTTGGAGTGCCTGTTCTTCTAGAAAAGTTTTGAGGATTTTAACGATATCCTGATTTTTTGCTGCAAATAATAAAGTGGGGTGTGTATAATCCCAAATGTTCATCATCTCTATTAATTCCATAATTCTTTGCTCTCCGCTATCATTTTACAGTGTTCGATTGGGCTGGGTTCTCTTGGGCTATTTTTTAATCCAAAAAGGTAGATAGGTAAAACATTAAAGTTTTTGGACCAACATTTAACTGCACCGTAGACTAAAATATCTCCTATCCCTGCATTGGTTCTCATTTCATTGAGAAGTTGAGGCATTGAATGAGTTATCTTGCTAGGTAGATAAGATGTAATCTCTACTAGTAAGCAGCGTTCTTTCTCTTTTAAAACATTAAAATCGATGATAAGGTCGTCATAATAAGAGTTAGTTAAGTTTATATACAAAGCTAGATTTTGAGCATCTTTAATACTACTACAAACGATTAACATTTGGGGGTCTGACAAATCCCAAATTTTAACTAGGTCGTCGTCCATAATTCTTTGCTATCAATCATAGCTTTGGCTAATGAAAATTGGTTAAAATCATTGTTGATGGTTCTTTCCACTCCTTCTCCATAGCAGTACAGATTTTCTTGATATACATCAATGTTAGATCGAAACTGACGAAAGCCACTACGTGGTATGGGTGTTGAGTAACAGCCGTATATTAGCAGGGGAGAGGAGAATACCTTTTTAATAGAATGAATATGATTAAAAACATCCCGAACGGAAACGTAGCTAAGAGGGTCAAAAATAAGGAGTCCACAATTTCCATTTCTTATCTCAAATTTAACTTTATCTCTTCCGTCTGCGAAATCAACAAAAGATGCAAACCCCACTAAGAAAATGGATTCTGTGGGGCACCAAATGCGCTCAAACATATTAATCATATGGAAGTTAACCTAATAGTTCTTTGGATTTGCTGATCGCTCTTGCTAGTTCTATGGCTGATAATATATCATCTTCTTGGGTAAGAAGAGTGTCGCCTACCCCTACCATTTCTTTTTGATACTGCCGACTGCGGCAACGGAGGGTGAGTTCTGGGGTGTATCTTCCGTAGACCTTTGAGCTTGGGTAGTCTTTTTGCAGCCCTTCCCATATATACTTAAAATCCTCTACGAAAATGGGTAGGATTTGTTTTTGGGTGGCTGCAAATAAATTAAGGGGGGTTGCAGTTGAGGATACTAGCAAAAGGTAATATTCTCTTTCCGACCGATAGAAGACGCTCTCAATTAGTCCGTAAGCTTCGTCGGGAATACAGACCAGTAGAGTGTTTGATTCAGGGGCCCAGATGGTTTCTAATGGTATTGTTTGCATATTTCTTTGGTTAAGTTAATAGCTTTTGTGAGGCA